>CEUA01042088.1_pt1 | contig 16928 bp, 17 predicted proteins | sample 361541 | NCBI WGS metagenome assembly CEUA01 (sample SAMEA2623079, study PRJEB7988) | marine metagenome | isolation source: saline water (ENVO:00002010), including
CATCAGCTTGGAAGGCTGAGGTTCTACCCTTGAACTACACCCGCCTTACCAAAATTGAAACATACCCCCACCACTAATGGTGGAGGGGGTAGGATTCGAACCTACGAAGGCATAGCCAGCAGATTTACAGTCTGCCCCCGTTGACCGCTTGGGTACCCCTCCGTTAACAAACAAAGCTGGTAATTTTCTTATCTATAGTTAAATGTGTCAACTAGTCTGACTGCTCAAAACCCTTATTAAAATATTATAAATCCATAAATAAGCGATATAGATACCTATAATTAGGGCATAACTATGTGTAAAGAGCGGCGATTCCAATTAGTTAAAAGCGAGTATTTTTTTTTTTATCTTATTGATTATTAAGGTTTTTAATATTTTATAATTTAAAAAAAAGCTGCTTATATGCTTTTTTTTAAATCTTACTCATGATTTGTAAAAAAAATAAGCTTATTTGGAGCTAATTATATAAATATCAGAAAAAAAGAGCTAAAAAATCTAATATCGCGCATCTTTTGATAGATTTTTTAATTAGATAATCTAGTATTCGGAATAATCTTAGAATTCTTTTACAATAGAAGAAAATTGAGTGATAAATATATGCCTAAAATTAAATTACCAGATGGGACAGAAAAGAGTTTTGATGCTCCTGTAAATGGATCTGAAATAGCACTATCAATTGGTTCTGGATTAGCAAAAGCAGCTATAGCTATTAATGTTAATGGTATTCAAAAAGATTTATCCGACATAATTAAAGATAATTCAGAAATCTCAATTATCACAATTGACAGTGAAGAAGGTCTAGAAATAATGCGGCACACATTGACCGCACAAGTATTAGCCAGTGCAATAAAAAATATCTTTCCAGAAGCTAAGTTAGCTATAGGTCCAACTATAGAAAATGGTTTTTATTATGATTTTTTTATAGAAGATTCATTATCGCCTGATGACCTAATGACTATAGAAACAGAAATGAAAAAAATTATTTCTACTGGATCAAATATAAAAAAATCTTATAAATCTAAAGATGATGCTATTTCTCTATTTAAAGACAGGCTCGAAAAATATAAGATTGACATAATTAATAATGCAGATCAAAACGATAACTTCCAAATTTATCAGCAAGAAGGAACCGATTTTATTGACTTATGTAGAGGGCCTCACTTACCTTCGCTCAAACATATTGGTGCATTCAAATTAACAAAAATAGCTGGCGCCTATTGGAAAGGAAACTCAAAAAATGAAATGCTACAAAGAATATACGGTACTGCATGGTCTAATGAAAAAGAATTAAAAAAGCATTTATTAATGCTAGAAGAGGCAGAAAAAAGAGACCATAGAAAACTTGGAAAACAAATGAATTTATTTCACTTTCAAGAAGAGGCAGTAGGTTCAGTATTCTGGCATGAAAAAGGATGGATTCTTTTTCAAAAACTAATTGACTACATGAGGAAAGAGCAACTAGCTGCTAAATATCAAGAGGTTAATACACCTGAACTAATAGATCGAAGCTTATGGGAAAAATCTGGTCACTGGGAAGCATTTAGTGAACATATGTTCACAAGTCACACAGAGGATAATCGTATTTTTGCTATAAAACCAATGAACTGCCCAGGACACATTCAGATTTTCAAAAATAAACTTAGGAGTTATAAAGAACTTCCATTAAGAATTTCAGAGTTTGGTAAAGTTCATAGATATGAACCATCAGGTGCTCTTCATGGCCTTATGAGAGTTAGAGCTTTTACTCAGGATGATGCGCATATCTTTTGTACTCAGGAACAGATAACTCAAGAAACTAAAATAGTTTGTAAACTATTGCTAAAAATCTACAAAAAACTAGGGTTCAATGAAATTCTAATTAAATTTGCAGATAGGCCTGAGAAAAGAGTTGGTAAAGATGAGATTTGGGATAAGGCAGAGAAATCACTTAAGCAAGCGATGGAATCAATAAAATTACCATACTCTATTAACTCAGGAGAAGGTGCATTTTATGGCCCTAAAATAGAATTTGTTTTAAAAGATGCGATAGGGAGAGAATGGCAATGTGGTACATTACAAGTTGATCTTAATTTACCAGAAAGATTGAACGCTACCTATATCGGAGAGGATGGAAGCAAACATCATCCAGTGCTTCTGCATAGAGCTATTTTTGGATCAATAGAAAGATTTATTGGAATAATGCTTGAAAACTATACTGGCAAACTCCCTTTTTGGCTTTCGCCATTACAAATTGTTATAGCTACTATTACTTCTGATGCAACTAATTATGCAGAAACTATCTTTCAAAAATTAACTGATGCTGGCCTAAAAGCTGAAATTGACTCAAGAAATGAAAAAATTAACTACAAAGTTAGAGAACATAGTTTATCTAAAGTTCCTATAATTATGGCAGTAGGAAAGAAGGAAATAGAAGAAAATACTATTTCTATTAGAAAATTAGGACAAAATAATCAAGAAGTCATGGATCTTGAAGAAGCCATACTACACTTAAAAAAAGAGGCTGAAATATTATGAAACTGATAAGTTTTAAACAAAATAATGATGAAAGTTTTGGAATATATACGAATAAAGGCGTGATTGATGCTGGAATAAAATTTAAAAAAATATTTCCAGATTTAAAATCGTTGTTAGAGAAAAATGGCTTAGGGGAAATAAAAAAAATAGAGAATAATCCAGTAGATTATAGTTTTGATGATATAAGTTTTCTACCTCCAATTCCAAATGCAGGAAAGATTATTTGTGTGGGTATTAATTATCTAGGGCACATTAAAGAAACAGGAAGAGAAGTGCCAAACTATCCAGTCCTATTTTCAAGATTCTCTGATAGTTTCGTTGGTCATAATGAATCATTAGTTAGACCAAAAGCCTCGATAGACTTTGACTATGAAGGAGAATTAGCAGTAATAATTGGAAAAAAAGGGCGTCATATTGAGGAAAAACAAGCGATGAAATATGTTGCAGGCTATACTTGCTGCAATGAAGGTAGCGTAAGAGATTATCAATTTCATACTATGCAATGGCTACCAGGGAAAAATTTTTTCAGGAGTGGCAGTATGGGTCCTTATATCATCACTAATGATAAGCAAAATGATCCAAATAAATTTTATCTAAAAACTAGAATTAATGGAGAAGTGTTACAGGAAGCCCCCGTTGAGGATCTATGTTTTTCTATTCCTAAGCTTATAGCCTATTGCTCAGAATGGACTCCACTCAATCCAGGTGATATTTTAATTACAGGAACTCCAGGTGGTGTTGGAAGAGTTAGGAAGCCTCCAATTTGGATGAAACCTAATGATATAGTTGAAGTAGATATATCTGGAGTGGGTATTTTAAAAAATACTATTATAGATGAATAATCAATTCTAATAGGAAAGGTATGGATAATTTAATTGAGGGTTTGGTTTTCTTTATAGGCATTTCTACATTTATGGTATTGATTGCCTTTATTTGTAATTTTTTTGTAAGAAGAGTCCTACTAGAAGCTATACATAAACTATTTGCTAAGACTAAAACAGATTGGGATGACATATTAATTGAGAATGGAGTCTTCAGTAGATTAAGCTATTTAATTCCATCATTGGTCATATATTTCTTTATCATTCCATTTTTTGCTAAGTACTTAGGCAATCCGGAAGATAATACCTTTCTTTTCTTCATTCAAGATCTTGCTTTAGCATTCAGCTTACTAATGGTGACTTTATCAATAAATACCTTTCTTACTTGTGTAAATATTATTTATGAGAAGTCTTCTGATTCTAAATCAAGACCCTTAGTAGGATATATACAATTCGCCAAAATTATTATTACTATAATTGGATGGATATTAATTATTTCTATAATTATAGATAAAAGTCCTGTAATACTTTTAAGTAGCTTAGGAGCAATGACTGCTATCCTGATGTTAGTGTTTAAGGACACTATACTTTCTTTAGTGGCAAGTATTCAGCTTACAAGCTTAGATATGGTTAGAGTAGGCGATTGGATTGAAATGCCAGAAAGTAATGCCGATGGAGATATTATAGATATTTCATTACACACTGTTAAAATACAAAATTTTGATAAAACTATTACCTCAATCCCAACCTATAAGTTAATAACAAACTCTTTTAAAAATTGGAGAGGTATGAGTGAGTCAGGAGGAAGAAGAATAAAAAGAAACATAAATATTGATACAAATTCAATTAGGTTTCTGAAAAAAAATGAAATAGAAAGATTTAAAAAATTTGTTTTTTTAGAAAACTATCTAACAGAAAAAGAAATAGAGCTGAATGAACATAATTCAGATATTCACAATAGCGAAGATTTTAATTCTAGACAATTAACAAATATAGGTACGTTTAGAATCTATGTTTTTAATTACCTAAAACAACATCCAAACATTCATAATGATATGACTTTATTGGTGAGGCAGTTACAGCATCAATCTAAAGGCATGCCGCTACAAATTTATGCCTTCACTAATATTACAGACTGGGATATGTATGAAAATATACAAGCAGATATTTTTGATCACTTATTTGCTATAGCTAATGAGTTTGATCTTCATATATATCAAGACCTAACTGGCAGTGATATATCATCAATAAAAAAATAATTATTACATCATAGAATTTAAGTCTTCTAACACTTCCTCTGTATGATTTGAAGGGCTTACCTTTTGGTAATGTTTTGCAATAACTCCATCAGGGTTAATTATAAATGATTGTCTAGAAGCAACACCAAAAACCTTTCCAAGAACACCATAAATCCCGGCCATCTCTTTTTTTGAATCTGATAAAAGAGGAAAAGGAAGATGGTATTTATCTGAAAATTCCTTCTGGGACTTAACGCTATCAACGCTGACTCCAACAAGATTCACTCCAATATCATCAAAAGAGAATATATTATCTCTAAATTCACACACCTCTGTAGTACACCCGGGTGTTCCAGCCTTTGGATAGAAAAATACTACAAGCCATTTACCTTCATAATCACTGAGGCTATGCCTTTTTGAGTTTTGATCTAGTAGATTAAAATCTGGTGCTCTATCTCCAACCTGAGGGTTAGCTATAGCAATGCTATTAATAGAAATTAAAGAGAAAATTTGAATAATTTTCTTTAGAATTCTCATTTTTTAACTCCTTTTTTTAAATTTTTATTATTAATGGTTATTCTAGCAAAAAAATAATTAATTTAGGGAAAATAAACTGGATTACTACCACTTCTCCACTGATCATATTTTCTCATAACCGATTCTAACTCTTTTGATTGAAGAAAATGATTAAGGCATTGTTTTACATTGGGAATATCGCTTAATTTATCAAACCAATCAGTATCAATACTTCTATATTGTCTAATAAAAGGAAGAATTGCTATATCAAGTAAACTAGGTCTGTCTCCATAAAACCATAGATCTGAAATAAAATAATGATCCATATTTCTAAGTATATCTAAACAAATCTGTCTATTATTCAATGAGTCATGTTTTTTAGGGTCAGGATATTTATATTTATCTAAATTTAATTTAAATTTAGTATCAAAAATATTAATAATTTCTAGAGCATGAGACTGAGATTTTTTGTCAGTCAATAGCAATTGATCATTCAATGACCTAGACCATTTAATAATATCTAAACTTTCATCTATAACTTTACTTCCTAAGCATAGAACGGGCACAGTTGCTTTTGGTGATATCTCTATTAACTCATCTGGCTTATCACTAAGTAAGACCTCTCTTAATTCACATGTAATTCCAGCCATAAAGATAGCCATTCTAGCTCTTATTGCATAAGGACACCTTCTAAATGAATAAAGTATAGGAACTTCCAGTATCATTACTTAATAGATTTTTGTCTTAATAGATTTTTAGGTCCAATATGAACTTCGTTTCTTGCCTTTGCAAGATCAACTTGTAACTGCCTACTTGCATATCTTTTCTTTTGTACATTAGATTTAGTATTATAACAATTTGAACAACTAATCCCCTTAACATAATGTTCTGATTCTTTATCCAAAGAATCTAAAGGCATTCTACAGGCATGGCACATATCATAGCTACCCTCTGATAAATCATGCTTTACAGAAACTCTCTCATCAAAAACAAAACATTCGCCTTCCCATAAACTTTTTTTCTCTTCTATCTTTTCTAAATATTTTAAAATGCCGCCCTTTAATTGATAAACGTTTTTAAATCCCTCTTTCTTCATATAAGAGGAAGCTTTTTCACATCTAATTCCTCCAGTACAAAACATAGCAATTTTCTTTCTACTCTTCTCTTCATCATCAAGACCCAAGTCCTTAATCCACTCAGGAAACTCTCTAAAATTATTAGTCTTTGGATTAACTGAATCCTGGAATTTTCCTATCTGATGCTCATAATTATTCCTTACATCTACAAGAAAAACATCCTCCTGAGCTAATAAAGCATTCCAGTCTTCAGGCTCAATATAATCTCCTTTTAATTTAATAGGATTCAAATTTTTTTTGCCTATAGTAACAATTTCTTTCTTGAGCTTAATTTTTAATCTTATGAATGGGTTTTTTTTAGAATTCGAAAACTTAATATCTAAATCTCCAAACTCTGTAATTTTTCTTAGTTCTTTTATGAATAAATGAATATCCCCTTTAGACCCTGAAATAGTTCCATTAATGCCTTCATAACCTAAAATTAATGTGCCCAAGATATTTTTATTAGCAAGCAATAGAAGCAACTCTCTTTTTAATTCGCTAGGATTTTTTAATTGGCAGAATCTATAAAACGCTGCTATATGATACATACTCTCTCTCTAATTTTTTATTTAATGATTGATTATACAAGTGGATAAGTAGAAAAGGATATAAATATGATGTCCATTAGGGTGCCTTTCAATAAAACATCCTTATAAATACAAAAAAGCCCTGAACAGTAAAAGCTCTAAAAGCTATACCTATCAAGGCTTTTAAGATGTGCTGGCGAAAAGATTCGAACTTCCGACCGGCTGATTACAAATCAGCTGCTCTACCAACTGAGCTACGCCAGCTAAATATAATATTTCTACTTTGGCTTTCTTGCCCTTAAGATCATTCTATCTGTATTTCTCTCTAAAGATGGGTCTCTTATGCCTAAAGTATGGTTATCATTTGGATTTGCCAAAATTTCATTGTTTACCTCAACTGCAAAACCGGCAACAGAAAGTAATCGCAACGCTCTATCCTGATCCATCCGATGAAGAGTAGCATTGTCTTGACTATCTATTCCTACATGATCAATTATGCCAAGGGTACCTCCAGGCTTTAAGGCCTGATAAATAGCAGCAAGAAAATTTAAAGCTCCTTCATCCCCTCCATTTGCCATGTCGTGAAAGTTTAATGCAGTAAAAGCAAAATCCGCTTCTTCATCTAACCCGCTCTCATTTGATTCTCCAATATATACCTCTATATTCCCTAATCTCTCTGCACGTTCATTAGCACTAGGGCCAAAACGATCAGCAAATCTTCCTGGTATCTGAGAAACAACCCTACCTTCAGAACCTGTAGCAGCAGATAAAACTTCGGTATACCAGCCTGAACCGGCAACTAATTCTAAAATAGTTGACCCTGCATGAAGCCTTAAAAATTCTAAGACTTCTTTGGGCTTTCTATTAGTATCTCTTGCTTTCTCTTCTGCAGGACGATCAGGTGAAGAAAGTGCCTCATCAAATCCAGGTGCCAGATGAGAGTTAGCTGTTAGAGAAAAAAATGAACAGCCTAAAATTGTAATTAAAATTCTATATGTCTTTAAATTATTCATAATATTTACCTCACAAAACTATTTTTTATGCCAAATACTTAAAAAGTTTAAACCTTCTAAAATCAAATTAGGTTCAAAAAAATGTTTAACTTCCAAATCATCATCATCTAGTGGAAAAATTAAAGAACTATCTCCACCAGTAATAAAAACACTATAATTTTTACCCAATTTATCCTTTAATAAATACAAAGCTCTCTTAACAGAGCTATTTAATGAAATAATTATACCATTAACGATACAATCTTCAGTCGAATTTCCCAATAAATCATCTGAAGAAATTGTATTTTTAGATTTTAATTCTCCTAATTTTCCACGAATTGACTGAAGATCTACATCTATATTGCTAGTAAAATCAAGGAGGCTCTTTATTGAAGTAGTGACTCCAGGCAAAATTAGACCGCCAAGATGTTGGCCCTCAATATCTACGGCATCGATAGTTAATGCAGTACCTACATCAATAACACAGAAAGGCTTTGGATCAGCAGAAATAGTTAAATTTCTAGCGGCTATCATTGAAAGCCAACGATCTGCACCAAGTTTTGAATAATCATCATAAGCACATTTAATTCCATATATTTCTTTATTTGTAGGCTTATCTATGAAAAGAATTGGGATATTTAATGATGAAATTTCCTCTCGATTAAAGTCATCTAGAATGATTTTACTTAGCTCTTCCGAAACGCTACTGATATAGATTCCTTCAATTTTATCGAAATTATTAGAACCACTCTCCATAGATAAGTTTAACCAATCTGCAAATCCTGATTGAAAAAAACTAGAGGAATCTTTTATTAAGCTTGAGCTAAAAGAGTCTAAATGATGTTGGCCATCATGAAGCGAAAATTTAACATTTTCATTACCAATATCTATTAATAGTTTCATTTTTATATTTTCAAAAAATTCTCTTGGGTCAAAATTAACTTCTCAATCAATCTCGCTACTAGGAAATTTCTATCATGAAATAAATCTTTAGTAGCACTACTTAAGTCAATACTAGCATTACCTATTTTTTTGTCTAACCATTCTAAATTAGTTTTTGTATTTATGCCTAAACCAATTACTAAATATAAATAATCATTTTCTTTAACCGCCGACTCTACCAATACCCCGCCCATTTTCTTCCCTTCAAAATAAAGATCATTAGGAGGTTTAATATCTATCTTTAAATTAATTTCCTTATTAATTAATGAGGAAATAGCTTTTCCAAATTCAATAGGAAGAGTTGCTAAGTCTTTGACTTTGGCTTTCACTTTAGAACCAATAGTTAAACTAATACTAGATCCAAAAGGAGAAATCCAGCTTTTGCCTAACCTACCCTTTCCTTCACTTTGATACTCAGCAAGTAAGACTGTAAATTTTTCGATTTCATGATATTTTTTATTTCTAAGTAAATAATCATTAGTAGAGCTAATTTCGTTAAAGACTTTAATTTGGCTTATTTTTTTTTGATAGTTGCTATCTATACAACTGAAAATATTTTTTTTGTTTAAAAATATAAGTCCGCCATTTAGTTCTACCTCATTCTTACTTTTTCTAATCTTAAGACCTAAACTATCTAATAAGTTTAAATCTTTATTTAATACATCATAAGAAATATTTAAATGATTAGAAATTTTACTTATAGTATGAGCTTCACCATCAGATAATAGCCTTATAAGAGGAATATTATGCTTAAGCATATTTAAGTATTTCTTTTTTTAATAATACTGACTTTTCTCTCTTCACCACTCATCATTCTGCTAATGTTGCTCCTATGGCTATAAGCTATGAGAATAGATATTGCTAAAGTAAGAATAAATAAATGATTAGCTAATGAAAAATTTTCTAAGGCTAAATAGATAGCAGCAATAATTGGTGCACTAACTGTAGCAAGACCAACAAATCCAGTTATCAAAATAATAAATAGCCACATTGCTATAATTGGGGCAAAAATAACTGGAGCGGATACAAACAAAACACCTGCTGCTGTAGCACCTCCTTTGCCCCCTCTAAAACCATACCAGATAGGCCAAATGTGGCCAACTATTGTAAAAAAACCAACTAAATATAAAATTATATCTTGATCTATTGAAGCTGATATTCCTAAAAATCCTAAATTAAATGAAGGAAGGAAAAAACATGCAAAAACACCTTTACTAAAATCAATGATTAAAACCAATAATCCAAATAATTTCCCTTGAGTTAATAAAGCATTAGTTGCTCCTGCATTGCCACTACCTTGCTCTCTTATATCTACTCCACCAAACAATCTTGAAATAAAAAGAGCACCAACAATAGAACCAATAAAATAGGCAAAAATAATTTTAAAAAAAATATCTACCATTTATCAAATCAAATTTCTTCGTAAAGAGTACAGTCGTATATTCCTCTAACCTCTTCAGAATTCCATACCCAAAACGCATCCCAAGTATACGGCTCTATAAGAGTTTCAGAATCTTCAACAATTAACTCATAATATAATCGACCTTCACTATTATTAAGAGTAAATCTTTCAAAAGTTTTAACATCTGTCGTTTGAGAAACTCCGACCCTATTAAAATATGGATAGTTAATTTTTGTAGTGACTATTTCCAAAGTATTACTATCAACCCATTTACCAATAGAATATCCTAGAGGAGAAGGTAATATATTATCCTGATCTTGCTCTTCGAGATATATAGTCCTAGTCACATCAAATTCTTCGGCCTTAAGTTCTATATAATTCTCATGCTCTATGAATTCAATTGGGTATGGATTACCCATTGTATTTGGCATTCCTGGTGGAACACATTTTTGCTGAAGATTATCTTCATACTCATTCCATTGAGCTGCTAAAGATATAGCTTTATCAGTTAATGGAAAATTTTCTGGGCCTCCAAAAAACCACCAACCTCTCTCCTTAAAGCCCCAAGACCAAACTCTATAAAAATCATTTTCTTCTTCTGTAATTGTATTGGTAGGAGGGGCTTCTGGAACGAACTTTCCAGCATCTGGCCATCTAGGAGTAGCATTTCTCGTTAATGGAACCTCAACTCCATTTGATAAAAGCATACTTGTTAAAACCATCACATTATTTCTTCTTGTAGAAGGATTTCCAGCTAGACTAATGACATCACCAATCTTAACATTGTCTTCACCTACACCTCTTCTGCGCTGTCCACTTATTGATCCACCTTCTGCTAACCAAATAGAGCTAGGGTCTCCATCTACTGTTTCAACTTCAAAAACAACATGTGGGTTCTTCCATAGCATATTAACTACCTTCCCTCTAACTTCTGTCACTACACTTCGATCAAATTCTGAAGTAGAGTGATGTGAAAAAGCTACAAATGGTAATAAAGAAAATAAAAAAAATATTTTTTTATTATTAAGTAAAAGGTGCATAGTCCTCTCCAATTTATTTAATACTTTTATTGAATAAAAACTGTGAATTTCCGATTGATTTCTCAATAAACCCTCCCTCACAGTAGCTAAAATAATATTCCCACATCCTAATAAAGTTTTCAGAATACCCTAATGATCGTATATCTTCCAAATTTGATAGCATTTTCTCACGCCAGTGCTTCAATGTTAAGGCATAATCTAAGCCTATTTCATCTCTTTGAATTAATTCAAAATCAGTGGCTTTAGAAATTGATTGCATTAACTTAGGTACAGAAAATAGCGCTCCTCCAGGAAAAATATACTTCTGTATAAAATCTACAGATTTTCTTGAATACTCATATTGATTATCAGAAATAGTTATGGCTTGTATAAAAATCTTACCTTCATTTTTAACAAGATCACTACACTTTTTTAAATATGTTTCTAGAAACTTATGTCCTATTGCCTCGATCATCTCTATAGAAACTAACTTATCATATTGTCCATTTAAATCTCTATAATCTTTACGAAGTAAATTAATTCTGTCAGAAAGTTTTTCCTTATGAATCCACTTTTTTGCATACTCATATTGTTGTTCAGAAATTGTTGTTGTGGTTACTTTACAGCCATAATTACTTGCAGCAAAAATAGCCAAGCCACCCCAGCCCGTTCCTATTTCTAGAAGATGATCACTAGGGGATAGCTCTAAGCTTGAGCAAATTTTATCTAGCTTTTCATTTGAGGCTTGATCTAATGAAATATTTCTATCATTAAAAATTGCAGATGAATACATCATCATCTTATCCAACCAAATTTTAAAAAAATCATTCCCTATATCATAATGAGCTTTTATATTTTTCTTGCTTCCAGATTTTGTATTATTATTTATAAGATGAATAATTTTATTTATAGGCCTTTTTAGGCTACCTAGCCCTGAATTCATTGGATCTACTACCTCTCTGTTCCTTACAAAAAGCCGAATCAATTTTGTTAGATCATCAGCTGACCAATAGCCTTTAATATAAGATTCACCTGCCCCTAAACTCCCGCCAAATAAAACACTAGAATAAGTTCTTAAGTCTTTAATATTGATAGTAACAGTCAAATTATCGCTGGAGTCAATATCTCCATATGACCAACTTTTGCCTTTCTCTTTTAAGATAAGGCATCCAGATTTAATATTTCTTAATAGTGAATGAATTAGTGATCTAGAAATTAAATTAATCATTATTGCTACTGCCCTTCATAAAAATATTATTTATCTCTATTAGGATAATCATAATATACGCATCCCTTCATCCATAGAAGAAAGGCCTCCCAATAAATAACTAAGATAATTTTAAAAGTTATTAACGGATACAGTATTAGCAATCTAAATAAATTAATACTTGTTATTGAAGTTTTTTTAGTTAATGAAAGTGTTGCATCAAAAAACTTATTTTTTTCCTCGAAGTTCTCCATATGAATAAAAATGGAATCAGACGGACAATTAAATTTCCATTCATAGTCTAAATCCATGCTCATAAATGGAGAAACATGAAAATCCTTTTTTAACTTGAATCGACTAATATTTCTATCACTAATTATTTTTGAGTTATCTAATAAATAACAGTACTGATCTCCCCAAGGTGTATTATTAACTTCTGCAATTATAAATCTTAATTCTTTTTCATCAATATCAGAAAAACAATAATAAAAAGAAACTGGGTTAAATCCATAGCCAAAATAACTAAGCTGTGTTAACAAGAAAATCTTTCCTTTAAAGTCTTCACCCGTATTTTCTTTTAAAAATTTTCTTACACTTATATCAAGATCATCAGAAGATTCTCCCATATGATTTCTTCTATTAAAAGAAGCTAAATTAGGCTTATTAATAGACCAGCACCACTTATTATCAAATACATTATTAATTTCAGAGAGATCAAAATAAAACATAAATAATTTATATTTAAATTTATGATTAATCATGGACCTCCTTCGATGCCCAATATGACCTTCAAAAATACAGCTATTCACTTAATACACTTCCCTCAAAATGTTTGATGGCCTCTAGGGCGCTCACGACTCCATCTTCATGAAATCCATTATACCAATAGGCGCCACAATAAAATGTACGATTATTACTAATTAAACTATGACTAGCTTGGGCTTCTACAGCAGAATTAGTAAATATTGGGTGTTGGTACTCAATTTTTCTAATTATTTTATCTTTCTTAATCTGAGAAGAGTTATTCAAGGTCACACAAAAAGTATATTTAGAATTGATTTCTTGAAGCATGTTCATATTATATGTAAGAGTTACTAACTCCTTATCTTGCTTAGGTATATTGTAATTCCAAGCAGCCCATGCTCGCTTATTTTTTGGAAGAAAGCTCTCATCTGTATGGAGAATTGCTTCGTTGTTTTGATATTTAATAGCACCAAGAATTGTCTCTTCATTCTTAGAAGGATCTGATAATATTCTTAGGGCTTGATCACTATGACAAGCTAAAAAAACACAATCAAAGCTTTGAGTTTTTCCATCACCATGAGATATTTCAACTTTATCTGGATACCTTGTAATAGACTCAATAGATTGGTTAACTCTAATTTTTTCTTGATACCCTAAAATTAGTTTTTTTATATACTCTTTTGATCCGCCTTTAATAACTTTCCAAGTGGGTCTATTTGTTAAAGATAATAATCCATGGTTATCAAAAAAATTAACCAGAAATTTTAGGGGCATTGAAAAAATACTCCTTGGATTTGAAGACCAAATAGCAGAAGACATTGGAACTAAGTATTTATCTATAAAGAATTCAGAATAATTCATCTTATTCAGATATTCACCTAGTGATATATCTGAGTGATTTTGATTAATATACTTAACTGAATTCTTATTAAATTTGATAATATCTAGCAACATACGATGATAAGTAAGGCTAAGTAAATTTCTTCTTTGAGAAAAAATAGTATTTAAATTTGTACCAGAGTATTCAAGACCACTTTTTTTGCAGCTAACGCTAAAACTCATATTGGTTGATTGATCTTCAACATTAAGCTCTTCGAGTAGACTAATAAAGTTAGGATAGGTCCTATCATTAAATACAATAAATCCCGTATCTACAGAAAATAATTGGTTTTCCAACTCAAAATCAACTGTATTGACATGGCCACCTATATAATCAGCAGATTCAAATACTGTAATATCATGCTCTTTGTGGAGCTTATAGGCAACCACATTACCTGAGATTCCACTACCTACTATTGCTATCTTCACTTTCTATTATTTTTTATATCTTTAATGATCATCCTAAGATTAGGAAAAAATGCATTAGTTGAAGCAATATAAGAATCATAGCCTAAGTTTTTTTTATTCATATACTTTTCTAAAAGAGCAGCCCCAGAAAATTTAAGTAGCAAGAAATTCATTAGTATTGGCGAGTATATAGACCACCACCCTCCATTAGATAAAGCTATAATATAAAAACCCCACCAAACACAAGCATCTCCAAAATAATTTGGATGTCTAGTGTATTTCCATAAACCATATTTTAATAATTTTCCTTTATTAATTGGATTTGATTTAAATAAATATAATTGATGATCGCCAATTGATTCAAAAAGAAATCCAACTACCCATAATAAAATACCTAATGCACTAATAAAATTAATGGGATCTGAATTACTCATTATTAGAAATAATGGCATTGAAATAACCCAAGCTAAAAAAACTTGCAGGCCAAAAACAATATAAAAGCTCTTGAGCTCAAAAAAAGGCTGATTATTTAAACGAATATCCTGATATCTTTGGTCTTCTTCTTTTCCCCAATTCCTAATAGTTACATAAATCGAAAGCCTTAAACCCCAAAATAAAACCATAATAAAAACTAATAATTGCTTAATTTGTAGAGTGTCAATAAATAATAAGAAAATTCCAGAGCAAAAAATAAACATTAAAGACCATAGACTGTCTACTATGCTTACATCTTTAATTATTAAACTGACAATCCAAAAGATTACCCCTAAAAAAATCAATAGAAGTAATGCAAAAAAATATATCTCTATATCAATCATACTCTATTATCTTTATTAAAAAATCTATCAAGACTATTTGAAATATAAAATAATAATGGAAATATAACGCCCCAACCAATAGCCAACACTAGAAAGGATAGGTCTCTATCAGGAAAGTCTACAGCTCCTAGTTTTTCACCGCCATAAAAAGCTAATGGGCCACCAATAAAACCAAATAAAGTAGATAAAACTTTTCTTCCATTTAACCATGATAGAGAAATATCGATTGTAGTAGAAAATGATATCCACATAGCGACTATCCAAAGGGGCGCTAAACCAATAATTTGTTTATCAGAAGGGTATTGCACAATATCAAATGCTATAATTAAATTTTCCCAAAGTAAGCCAATAAAGCTAACAATTAAAATAAAAAAAAATTCTCTTATAAAATTAGATCTAACTAAAAAATAATAAAAACTAACAACAAGAACTACAAAAGGGCCAAGCCAAAACATACCGTTTGCTGCACCAAGAACACATGCAAACCAGCCAGCTTGAAAAAATAAAAAATTAATTAGCATTCTACAACTTCTTTTTAAAAAGATAGTGGCTTACTAACCATTCTTGGCCATTATCATAGCCAAATAATTCAGCGCAAGACATAAAAAACATCCTCCATCTCATCCACCATAAATACTCATCATTCTTACCATAAGTCTCACTTAATATATCCAAAATCTCTCTTTTATTTCTATCCATATTTTTAAGCCAAGCATTTGAGGTTTTTTGATAATGTGATCCACTCCAAACCCACTGATTTATAATAGATAAATCCTCCTGAAAATTAAGCGGTAAGTTTAAGCTTGGCATAATACCTCCTGAAAAAAAATACTTTGCCATCCAGTCATCTTCATTAATTTCTATAAATTCGTATGGTACTGACCTATGACAAAATATATGCATAAAAAATGTTCCGCTAGGATTGAGCCAATCAGATACTCTCTTAAACATCTCTTTATAATTCCTAATGTGTTCAAACATCTCTATAGAAACAATCCGATCATATGATTTATTAGGAACAAAATAATTTATATCATCAGTAATTACTTCCAAATTTTCTAAATTATTTTCTTTTGCTATTTTATCGATCTCTAACTTTTGTCTCTTTGAGTTTGATACCGCTGTAAATCTTGATTTAGAGTAAATTTTTGCATTCCTTAAACTAAAAGAACCCCAGCCACAACCAAGATCAAGAACATCTTCTCCATCTTTTATCATTGCTCTTTCAGTAGATATAGCTAAGGCACTTTCTTCAGAATCATTTAAAGAATTTTTTTCATTCTCCCAATAACCACAACTATATTTTAAATTCTTACCTAGAATTAACTTAAAAAAATCTGGTGGCACTTCGTAGTGTTGCTCATTAGCTAGCTCTGGAACTAATGCAACCTCGCTGCTACCCATCATAGATAAAAATTTTTGGAGATGTACATTAGAATTTTCAATATTATTAATATTAATTTTATTAAGACGATTTTTAAGAAGGTTTCTTATGCCATATCTTACTAGAAAATCTGGGAGTCCGCCTTTTTCAGCGAGGGTAGTTAGCATTTTTTTAAAATAAAGAGTCATGTTTAATTTTTTAATTTGTAACCAGTTCTAAAAATTTGCCATATAATAAATAAACAAATTAATAGAAATGAAAAAGATATAGTGACACTTAAAAATATGCTGACATCAGATACTCCATAGAAACTCCATCTAAATCCACTTATTAAATAAACTACAGGGTTAAACATACTTACTTTTTGCCAGAAAGGATCTAACATGCTAATTGAATAAA
>CEUA01033384.1_pt1 | contig 16908 bp, 16 predicted proteins | sample 361541 | NCBI WGS metagenome assembly CEUA01 (sample SAMEA2623079, study PRJEB7988) | marine metagenome | isolation source: saline water (ENVO:00002010), including
ATCCTTCAATTATGGGAATTGGTCCAGTTCCATCTACAAAAAAACTATTAGCTAGATTATCATTGGATATAAAAGATATTGGATTAATTGAAATCAATGAAGCATTTGCTGCTCAGACCATAGGTGTAATGAAGGAACTTGAATTGAATCATGAAAAGGTAAATGTAAATGGAGGCGCTATTGCTCTAGGTCATCCATTAGGATGCTCTGGGGCACGGATTTTTACTACACTGGTGCATGAAATGAAAAGAAAAGATGCCAGATATGGGCTTGCAACACTCTGCGTAGGTGTGGGACAAGGAGTATCTACTGTTGTGGAGTTGATGTAAATGGATAGACCTCTTACAGGGATACGTATTATTGCCTTAGAACAATATATGGCTGGGCCTTATTGCTCAATGCTTCTTGCAGATGCTGGTGCAGAAGTAATAAAAATTGAAAGACCTATAACGGGTGACCCCAGACGTTCTATCCCTCCATTTGCAGAGAAAGATGGAATAAAGAAGGCAGGTGGTTTCATGGCATATAATAGAAATAAAAAAAGTTTATGTTTAAATATTCGTGACCCCAAAGGTAAAGCTGTCTACTTAGATCTGATAAAAAAGGCAGATGTAGTTGTTGAAAATTTGAGACCCGGATCCACTGATAAACTAGGAATTGGATATAGCGACCTTAAATCGATCAATCCAAGATTGATCTATGCCGCTATTTCAGGCTTTGGAAGATTAGAAGGATATCGAGGCCCTGAATCAGATAGACCCGCCTTTGATATTGTTGCAGAAGCAATGAGCGGTATAATGCATTCAGTTGGTTTTGAAGATAAACCCCCCTCCTGGACGATTTATGGTATGGCAGATGTATATACAGGTCTTTGTACTTGCTTTGCTATCACTCAGGCATTACTTCAGCGTGAAAGAACAGGGAATGGTCAGTTTGTTGATAGTGCAATGTTGGATGCCATGATCTCATTAAATGAACGAATGGCAATGCTTTATACCATGACAGGTGAGGAACCTCACCGAGGACGATTAAAACACCTTTATCCACGTGGTGCATTTAAATGTAAAGATGGATATCTTGCTTTGAATGTTCCTGATGATATAGTTTGGTCACGCTTATGCGAAACTATGGAAAGAATAGATCTAATCAATGATGAGCGTAGTAAAACTGGAACAGACCGTGCAGCAAACAGTGCTTTTCTTGGACCCATTATTGAAAAATGGCTATCAAAAATAAGTCGAACTGAGGCTGAAAAGATATTGAATAAGAATGGAGTACCTGTTGGATCTGTTTATACAGCTCAAGATGTATTTCAATCTGAACAAGTTAAATCACGAAAACTATTGGTAGATATAGAAGATCCTGAAGTGGGGAAATATCAATTTTCTCGTGGACCTGTTATGCTCTCTGACTCACCTGAGATAGAAACTAACCCTGCCCCTGAACTAGGGCAACATACTAATGAAATATTATCATCTCTTCTTGACTATGATGAAGATAAAATCAGTGATCTTATTAATTCTAAATGTGTAACAACAGGTTCATAAAAATGAAAAAAATTATTCTACGATTACTATTATTAAACTTTTATATAAATCCCGTATTAGGAGCAAGCTCAAATCCTATTTATGGTGAAAAAGGCATGGTAGTATCAACTAGCCAGCAGGCGTCCCAGGCTGGGATTGATATATTGAAAAAAGGCGGCAATGCAATAGATGCTGCTGTTGCCGTAGGTTTTGCGCTAGCTGTAACCTCACCAAGCAATGGGAATTTGGGTGGAGGAGGCTTCCTTGTCGCTTCCTTTAGCGATGGAAAAACCTTAACCCTCGACCATAGGGAGAAAGCACCTTCAAATTCTTATAGAGACATGTTTTTAGATGATTCAGGATCTGTAATTCCTGGAATGTCATTGTATTCTCGTGCTGGTAGTGGTGTGCCTGGAACTGTAGATGGACTTATACGCATCCTTAAGGACCATGGTTCAGGTAAAATATCTATTAGAGAAGTTCTTTCACCAGCTATCCGTTTAGCGGAAAAAGGATTTTTATTGTCTTACTATGAGGCAAGGCAATTTAATGCTTATAAAACATTTTTTGAGAGAAATGGTGCTGCGGCTGATATTTTCATTCGTAAAGACAAAAGGCCTTGGAAAAGAAAAGATAGATTTATTCAAAGAGACCTATCAAAAACACTCAAACGTATCGCAAAGTACGGACGAGATGGTTTTTATACTGGACCTGTGGCTAAAATGATAGCAAAAGAAATGAAACGTGGCAATGGACTTATATCAATGGATGATCTTTCTAATTATTCATCAAAATATAGAGAGCCAGTGACCGGGTCTTATAAGGGATATGAAGTAATATCAATGGGACCACCTAGTTCTGGCGGTGCCTTATTGATAAACATGTTAAATATGTTAGAACTCTATGAAAAAGACAGCCTAGAATGGAATTCATCTGACTATGTACATATACTTACTGAGATAGAGCGCAGGGCATATGCAGACAGAGCCGAACATATGGGAGACCCCGATTATTGGGACGTGCCTTTAGAAATGTTCAGATCCAAAGGATATGCAAAGGGTCGAACTATTGATATTGACATTGATACGGCTACGCCCAGTGATCAAGTATATGCTGGGAAACCTGCCGGTTATGAATCTCCTGAGACCACTCATTATTCAGTCGTAGATCAATGGGGAAATGCAGTAAGTGTCACAACAACTATTAATTTGGGATATGGAAATGGATGTGTTGTTAAGGGTGCTGGTTTTTTTCTTAATAATGAAATGGATGATTTTTCTTCTAAACCTGGTGTTCCAAATGTATTTGGTCTGGTAGGTAATGAAGCAAATGCAATCGAGCCAAATAAAAGACCGCTTTCTTCAATGACCCCAACAATTATTTTAAAAGACAATAAACCATTCTTAGTTATTGGTTCACCAGGGGGATCTACAATAATCACTACTGCAATGCAGACTATTTTAAATGTAGTGGATCATGGCATGGATATTAAAGAAGCAGTGTGTGCGGCTAGATTTCATTCTCAGTGGCTACCAGATGTAATTCAGATTGAACCGCGTGGATTGGCTAAAGATGTAATAGAGAATCTTGAATTACGTGGGCATAAGATAGTCCCACGTGGTGGCTATATTGGGGAATCAAACTGCATAATGATCAAAGAAGAGGGAATTTATGGCGGAGGTGATTGTCGGGGTGAAACCTCAGCCATAGGCTATTAAACTCCCATTATATTATCTAATAAATTCAAATATATTGAAGGGCCTACTAAAAGTGCCCTTTCATCCATAGTAAAATGGGAACAATGATGAGGGGTTTCAAATAATTCTTTTTCATTTGGTGCGGATCCTACAAAAAAGAAACACCCCGGCTTTTCCTTTAAATAATATGCAAAATCTTCTCCTCCCATAGATAAATACGGCATACCTGCTTTAGTACCAACAACCTGTTTAGCCGCTTTTAATACTTTTTCTGCTGGCTCAGTATGATTTATTGTTGGTGGGTAACCATCTTTATAATTAAATGTGATTTGAGCATTGTATGTTTTTTCTATACCATGAATTATCTCTTTCATTCTTGTTTTGATCAAGCTGCGGTTTGCCTCGGTATATGCCCTAGCAGTACCAGAAAGAGAAACTTCGTCTGCTATAATATTAAAATTATGCCCACCATTTATCTTTCCAATCGAAATAACAGTACTTTCTAAAGGGTTCGTATTGCGGCTTACAATAGTTTGAAGTGCTTGTACTAAATGTGAAGCAACGACAACACAATCTACAGTCCCTTGCGGTGCAGCTCCATGGCCACCTATACCTTTAATCTTAATATCAAACATATCAGCTGCCGCTAGAACAGGTCCATCTTTTACACCAACTTCACCCACTGGCTGATAGTTCCAAACATGAATTCCATAGATCTCATCGACACCTTCAAGGCACCCATCCTCGATCATATACCTAGCACCACCTTCTCCTTCTTCTGCTGGTTGAAATATGAATCTGACAGTCCCATTATATTGATCATCTTTTTGAGTTAAAACTTTTGCTGCACCTAAAAGCATTGCCATATGGCCATCATGACCACAGGCATGCATCACACCGTCATTTTTCGAAGAGAATGACAATCCACTGGTTTCTTGAATAGGTAGTGCATCCATATCAGCTCTAAGACCGATTGTTGGGCCATCACCAAATTTCAGATCTGCAGTGACACCTGTTTTACCAACATTAACTTTTGGTTCAAGTCCCATTGATCGTAATTCATCTGCTATGACATCACCTGTGCGATGCTCTTTGAAACTTAGTTCAGGATATTGGTGAAAGTCTCTACGCCAATCAATAATCATTTTTTCAATTTTTTTTATTTCAGTACGAATATTCATTTTTATATCCTTTCAATAATTCCGGAAAGTATTTTAATCATTTTACCTTTTGATCTTTCAGCATTAATTAACACTTCATCATGAGTTAAAGATTGATCTGATATCCCAGCGGCAAAATTAGTGAGGACTGATAATGTCAATACATTTAATCCCAATGATCCCGCTTCCTCAATCTCAGGCAATGTGCTCATCCCTACTGCTGAACCATTCAACGATTTCAAATATTTTATCTCTGCTGGAGTTTCATACATTGGACCCAATGTCCAACAATAGTTCCCTGTTATAAATGGAATGTCATTTGTATTCGCCACACTTTTTAAAACAGAAATTAAACGAGGAGAATGAAATTTGCCATCTGAAATCAATTCTGGGTCTTTTGGACTATTTTGAAACGTACAATCTAAATGTCCTACTATGGCCATAATAGTCCCTGGTATATTTATTTTATCTAGACTTCCAGCAGAGTTTGTTATAATTAAGTTTTCAATTCCGCATTTCTTTAGAACCTGAATAGGGAAAACAACGGTTTCTTTAGAATACCCCTCGTAATAATGCATCCTGCCCTTAGCAACGATTATCTCTTTATTCATGAGTCTTCCAATAACCATTTCACCTGAATGTCCCTCAACTGTAGGTCTTGGATAATGTGGAATATCAGAATATTTTATTAATTCAGAACCCGTTAAAGCATCTGTAAATCCCCCCAGACCAGATCCTAACACCACCGCAGTATTACCCTCAAAGTTTGTTCGGCCTAAAATTACCTGTGATGCTTCTAATGCTTTTCTCATTTGCTATAATCAGATGCAGTAGCTAATTGACCACAACCAGCATCTATATCCTGCCCTTTACTCCAACGTACAGTAACTGGAAAAGATGCGTTTTTTAATGCAGATATAAATAATTTAATTTCAGCATCAGCTGGCCTTCTATACGGACCATTAATTTCATTATAGGGAATAAGATTAAGCTTACAATTAATAGGGCCTAATATTTGTTTTAGATTTTTTGCATCTTGCGGGTTGTCATTCACACCAGCCATTAATACATATTCAAATGTGACTCTTTTACGTGATTGATGAGTATAATATTGGGAAACTTCAAGTAATTCTGAAAATGATTGTGTTTTAGTAATTGGCATGGTGATTAACCGTTGCTCCTCGTATGAACCATTTAGACTAACAGCAAGTTTATATGGATGACCATCATTAGCATATTGTTTGATCTTTTTGGTTATTCCAGCTGTGGATATTGTTATCCGCCAAGCACCCATATTGATTCCTTTTGGATGATGTAGTAAATCAGCGGCTAAGATTGAACTTTCATAATTTAAGAATGGTTCACCCATTCCCATAAAAACGACATTCGTTATCTTTCTTTCTATAATTTTTTGAAGCTGTAGGAATTGATCAATGATCTCTCCTGCTGTTAAGTTTTGAATAAACCCCATTTTCCCTGTTGCACAAAAATCACAATCAACTGCACAACCAACCTGCGTAGACAGGCAAATCGTAACTCTTTTTCCATCAATCATAAGTACTGATTCAATCTTTTCACCACTTTCTAGTTCAAAAAGGTACTTTTGTGTTTGTTTAGAAGTGGACATATCATTGTTGACCATTTTCAAAGGATGTATAGGTATTTCAGCTATCTTTTCTCTTAATGATAATGGCAAATCCGACATTTCAGAATAATTATACACGTTTTTTCTGTATATCCAATCGAACAATTGTCTACCACGAAATGATTGGTGCCCTAAAGAACCTGCAAATAACTCAAGATCTTCCATCAATAAACCAATTAATGGCTTTTGGGATAACGTTAAGTGCTCAGACATGATTTTAAACTTCTAAAAAACGATAAATAAGTCATACCATAAACTATTTAATTAATTATACGTTTAATCTTTCTTTTTAGACCAGAGTTGGTTCGGTAAGTTTTGTCCCAAATTATAAAAATAAAAGTATCTTTTATCATGACAGAAACACAACAAGACCTAGCATCTTTTGAAAAATTAGCCCGAGCCAAAGAATCCTTTTTATCAGAGGTTGGTAAAGTCGTAATAGGACAACATGATGTATTAGACCATTTACTAATTGCTTTATTGGCACAAGGCCATTCTTTGCTGGTTGGAGTTCCAGGACTTGCAAAAACTTTAATAATTAAAACTTTATCAGAGGTTCTTGATCTTTCCTTTAACCGTATACAATTCACGCCAGATCTGATGCCTAGCGATATAACAGGAACTGAATTGATCGATGTAGACCTTGACACAGGTAAAAGATCATTCAGATTCTACCAAGGACCAATTTTTGCCAATATAGTTCTCGCAGATGAAATAAATAGAACACCACCAAAAACTCAAGCTGCATTATTAGAATCCATGCAAGAACATAAAGTAACTGCCGGTGGAAAAACTTATGATCTAGATGAACCTTTTTTTGTTTTAGCTACACAAAACCCAATTGAGCAGGAAGGAACTTATCCGCTACCTGAAGCTCAGTTAGATCGATTTATGTTCAACCTCAATATTGAATATCCCTCTAAAAAAGAAGAGATCGCAATTGTTCGAGAGACAACCACATCTAAAAACCACGTATTAAGTCCGGTCATAACAAAATCTGAAATAGCATCATACCAGGACCTTGTAAAACGAGTTCCAACATCAGATAATATTGTAGAATATGCTGTAAAGTTGGTTTCCGCTACTAGACCAAGTTCTAGTTCCGCACCTGATTTCATTAAACAATCAGTAGAATGGGGAGCCGGTCCTCGTGCTTCCCAATATCTAGTCCTAGGCGCAAAAGCTAAAGCAGTCCTAGATGGACGACCATCTCCAAATATAAGTGATGTAAAATCTTTGGCACTCCCAATCTTACGTCACCGTGTTCTACCAAGTTTTAATGCAGAGGCAGAAGGACTTAAAGTTGAGGATATTTTATATCAATTAATGGATACTTTGGATGACTAATGGCAATTGAAACAGATAAAAGAAAATATCTCCAACCAGAAATGGTGGCGATGCTTAATTCAATGGCTTTGAGAGCAAGACTCGTTGTAGAAGGATATATTATCGGTCAACACAGGAGCCCTTATCATGGCTTTTCTGTTGAGTTTGCTGAGCACCGTGCTTATGGTCCTGGTGATGAGATACGGCACATTGATTGGAAACTTTTTGGAAAAACAGAAAGACTATATGTTAAAAGATATGAAGAAGAAACAAACCTACGCGCTCACTTGATCTTAGACACCAGCAGGTCTATGCTTTATAAAAGTGGTAAAGTTTCAAAACTAAACTATGCTAATTCATTAGCCGCTTCTCTTTCATATTTAATGATCAATCAACAAGATGCAGCAGGATTGATACAGTTCTCAAATAAAATAGACACCTTTATACCGCCGAAATCAAAACCAAGCCATCTCAATATAATTCTGACTCAATTGGACGACCATAAAACTGGTGAAGATACTAAAATTGAAACTGTCCTACATCAAATGGCAGAACGGATTGATAAACGTGGGATTGTGATCTTAATATCAGATCTATTAGATGAACCAATAGAAGTTATGAATGGTCTTAAACATTTCCGCCATAAGCAACAAGAAGTAATTGTATTTCATATCCTAGATAGAAAAGAGTTAGAATTTGATTTTAATAGCCGTACGAGATTTCTAGATATGGAAACAGGCGAAGAAATAACAACAGAACCATGGCATATACGTTCAAACTACATAGACCTTATTTCTAGCTTACAAGAATTCTACCAAAAAGAATGCCGGGAATCTCTTATAGATTATTTACCAATTTTTACAGATGAGTATCTTGATAAAAGTATAACAGGATACCTAAATAAAAGACAGAAACTATTTTAATATTTAAAAGTAACCAGGATCAGTTAGTCACCTAATAATCTAATTCCCTTCTGCAACATCTCTCTTATACCGTACTAATTCTAAATTTTTTTGATAGGTCTCTTTATTATCGATGTCTATTACCATTACAGACTTTATCTTCTTTTCTGCTTTTCGGTACCATCTTGCAGCTTTATCTAGATCATTTTCAAAACCTTCTGCTCCATTCAAATAATTGTCACCTAGACCTTCATATGATCTAGCCATTCCTAAGGCTGCTTCAAAATCATCTTCATTTAAGAAAAAAGCTTCATCAAAAGATAATTCTGCAGCTTCATAATTCCCCATTTGATTATGAATAACACCAAGATTGAAATAAAGATCAGCTTTAGTAGTATCATTATCTTCATTAGCGATCGCATTTTCAAATACCTGAATAGATTCTTCTTTTTCACCTAGGTCATAATATATGCCTGCTAGTTCTCTAAGGGCTTTACTATTTGATGGTTCAATAGACGTTGCTTTTTCATAATAAGGTAGAATATCATTAGAAGACATCCCCGCACGGCCTAGAATCTGCGCTGCACTGAAATTAGCATCAAAACTATCTGGATTTTTTTCTACTGCAGTTAAAGCAGCCATTTTAGCGGATTCTTTATCTCCTTGATCAAAATAACATTTAGCTAAAGTAGCATGAGTATTAGCATCAGAAGGATTAATGATGGATGCATTTATAAAATGTGCGATCGCTGTGCTAATATATTCAGGCTTGTTGTCTGGGTCATCCTGTATTTTTTTAAATTGCTCAACCCCTACATTAAATTCCTTTGCCCAATAGAATTCTATATAATTACTTACAGCCTCTTTTACAGAAATAAAAGCACCTCGAATTTCTATGACTTTGTCTGGGTTTATTTCCATAGCTCTATTAAAAAGTGCAACCATATCACTCCAAGCTTCATTTTCTGCATGCACTTCAATAGCCATTACTATTGGTATTTCAGGGTTATCTGGCTCAACAGCCATTGCCTTTGGAAGCCATTCCGCTGCCTTAGCAAAATCTGATTGCTGAATAGCTAATTTTGCAGTAGTGTATTCTTGGCTTGAGCAAGATATGGCAATCATTCCAATCATGATGAGTATAACTTTATAAGAGTGGATTTTCATATTCATTATAGAATCCTTTGTAATAATTTGTATTCCAAGAAAGCAAATTTACCTGAAACCAATTTGCTCATCCAATGATTTGTATTTGTATGGCTGGAACATATTAAGATTCAAATATTTTTGATTTAAGTATATCTATTTCTTTTTTTTGAAATTGGGCCCCTTGTATCTGAATGATCTCTTCTGCTAAATAGACCGCTACTCTTCCTGCTTCTTCATAACCACTACCTCTACAAATAGAGGCCAAAAAACCTGCTGCATACATATCGCCTGCTCCTGTAGTGTCTAGAACCAGGATAGGTTTAGGCTTAATATTATATTTTTTCTTTTCATTAAATACAACTGACCCTTCTTTTCCCAATTTAATTCCACCAGTTTGAACAATATCAGTTAAGCTATCGATCGCATGATGAACATTTTTGGAACTAAATAAAATATTAAGCTCCCTCTCATTCGCAAAAACAATATCTATATCTTCTCTAATTAATTTCAGGAAGGCCTCTCTATTTCGCTCTACAACAAATGGATCAGCAACATCAAATACAATTTTCACACCATGCTCTTTGGCCAAAGATATCGCTTTATGAATGGCCTTTTTCTGGGAATCAGTATCCCACATGTATCCAGTAAAATATAAATATTTTGATTTAGACAGCCGTTCTACATTGATATCATCTGGGGCGAATTTTCTACACATCCCAAGATGTGTATTCATAGACCTCTCACCATCGGGAGTAACTAGGATAATACTTGAACCAGTAGTACCATTTCCATTAACGAGACCTGAATTAACACCATAGCTCTTTAATCGGTCTAAATAGATATCTCCAAAATTATCCTGACCTATTTTACCTGCGATATAAGAATCTATACCTAACCCAGAACAGGCAAGAATGGTATTTGGAGCAGAGCCACCTGGATAAAATTGGGGTTTTATATCACTAAAATGATCAATGATTTCTTTTTGGCGCTTTTGATCTACAAGTTCCATTGTCCCCTTATTAATACCTAATCTTATTAAGTCTGGATCTGTGACAGGGATTACTAGATCGATAAGAGGGTTGCCTATACCGAAGATAAGGTTGTTTTTATTATTCATTAATTACTGGTTTAAGTTAAAATTTAGATATTGTGTTGGCTCATAATTATAATAGATATAATCAAAATTAACAAAAAAATTTGTTTTTCATCAAATATGAATTTTTTTAAGTATCATTTAAAATCTTGCAAAGAGAAAACTAAAAAAAGTATATTCTGGAACAATGGACTCAAAAACCTTTGCAATTATTACTGATATTCATTCCAATTTGGCATCGCTTACTAAAGCATTAGCCATCATAGATGAAAGAAATGATATAGATCAGATTTTATGTCTGGGAGATTGTTTTGCGTTAGGGCCCGAGCCTGAAAAAACCATGGATATGTTAAAATCCATCCCTGATTGCATTTTTATACGTGGAAACCATGATCGATATCTAATTGAAAAACTATGGGAAGATGAGTTGCCCTCCCTAGAGGGAATGGACCCTTATGACCCTGTATGCCAAGCAATCGTCCAGAATGAAAAATGGACTGCTGAATTACTTGGTGATGAAGGTTATGACTTTTGTAAAGGTATGAAAATCGCACATCGAGAGATAATTGGGAAAACATTGATTGAATTCACACATGCATGGTATAAAAGAGATGATAAACCTCCCTCTGTATCCGAGGCGTTAAATTGGCGAGATAATGTTCTTAAAACTAACCCAGAGATTGAAAATGTTGTTTTTATTCATGGGCACGTTCATGTACCAAGGCATCAAATTATCGACAACTTAACTATCCTATGCCAAGGAGCAACTGGGTTACCTTTTGATAGAGACCAAAGAGGTGCGGTTGCTTTTCTTTCAATTAAAAATAACCAAGTCGATTGGGATGTAGACCGCTATGAATACGATAAAGAAACAACTAGAGAGCAATTAGAAAAACGCAAACCACCTTTTTATACAAATCTAAAAAACACAATTAAATTTGCTTCTATACGTAATGACCTTTAGGTCATGATCTTGTTTCTACATAAAGTTGCTTTAACAAAAAAATAATAAATTTAGCTGTGTATTACTTTGACCATAGTGCGACTACTCCAGTTCATTCAGAAGTTTCTGAACTTATGGATCATATCCAGTCAACGACCTATGGTAATCCATCATCCTTGTATTCTGCTGGACAAAAAGCTAGAGGGGTCATTGAGAAGTCCCGTAGACAAATTGCAGAATCGATATCAGTTGAACCTGAACAAATTATTTTTACAAGTGGTGGAACTGAATCCAATAACCAAGTAATATGGCACATTCTCCAAAAACAAAAAAAGCATGTGGTATCTAATGTGATCGAGCACCCAGCTGTAATCAAGGTACTTGAGTTCCTCAAGCCCTTTGGATTAGGCCACACTCTAGTAGAGGTAAATAGTGACGGGATTATAGCTATTGATGATATTATGAAGGCGTTAACTCCCCAAACATCTTTAGTATCATTAATGCTTGCCAATAATGAGATAGGTAGTATCCAGCCAGTAAAGTCGATTGTAGATATGGTACAAGATCAAGATATCATGGTTCACACAGATGCCGTACAATGCATGGGGAAAATGAATCTAGACCTAACAGACATGGGTGTGGATTTTCTAAGCTTGTCTGCACATAAATTTTACGGCCCAAAAGGAATTGGTATTTTGTATGTTCGAGAACCTGAAAGTATTTCATCTCTTATTAAAGGAGGTGGGCAAGAAATGGGCCTTCGTGCAGGCACTGAGAATATCGCTTCTATAGCAGGGATGGGCCTTGCTGCCGAACTGGCAGCTTCTTCTACTGAGAGCCATGTAAATTCATTGAAAATATTTGAAAAAAAATTTAAATCAGGATTGAAAACATTTTTCCCGGATGCAATTTATAATGGTAATCAAACAAGTAAGCTACCAGGACTTGTTAATGTATCATTCCCTAACTATAGATCTGATATCCTTATGGCAAAACTAGACCGCGTGAATATTGCTGTATCTAATGGCTCTGCTTGTGGATCTGGCGATATAAAGCCTTCTCCAGTTCTTACTGAAATTGGAATCGGTGAGACCATGAATCTTTCAACACTTCGATTTAGTTTTGGATCATCAAATACTTCCGACCATATTGATTATTTACTCGCTCAATTAAAATCCATTCTAGTTTAACAATGAACCGAATTATAATAGGAATGAGTGGTGGTGTGGATAGTGCTGTGGCAGCATCAATACTTATTGAACAAGGATATGAAGTTGAAGCACTTTTTATGAAAAACTGGGAAGAAGAATCAAAGTTTTGCTCAGCTGAGAAAGATTATAAAGATGCCTTACAGGCCTGTGAGGTATTGGGGATTCGTATCCATTCTGTCAATTTTGCAAAAGAGTATTGGGATAGAGTATTTGAACATTTTTTAGAAGAGTATAATAATGGTAGGACTCCGAACCCTGATATACTTTGTAATACTGAGATAAAGTTCAAAGAGTTTCTCAATTATGCTTTGGATCTAGGTGCTGATAAAATGGCGACTGGACATTATGTCCGTAGCCATGAAAAAAATGGCGAAATGCTTCTTCAAAAAGGTACGGACCGTAAAAAAGATCAAAGTTATTTTTTATATGGTTTAGATCAGTCTCAAATATCTAACGCAATTTTTCCAATTGGAGGTCTTGAAAAATCTTACATTAGAAAACAAGCAAAGAAGCTTGGGTTCTATAATTATGATAAAAAAGACAGTGTCGGTATTTGTTTCATCGGAGAAAGAAACATCAAGGAATTCTTGAAAACTTATATTCCATCAATCCCTGGGGATATTGTTAGTATCAATGGGGAAAAAATAGGAAAGCATGATGGAATAATGTATTACACAATTGGACAACGAAAAGGGCTCGGCATTGGGGGCGGAGCAACCAATGATTCAGGGGCTTGGTACGTACTTAATAAAGATACGATTAATAATGAATTAATTGTTGGCCAAGGGCATGATCATTCCGCACTTTACCATAAACGCCTGAAAGCATCGAATCCTCACTGGATATCAAAAAAAGCTCCAGAAAAAGATAGTTTACACGCAAAAATACGTTATAGGGCAAATGATATGCCATGTAAAATAATAGATCTTGACACAGATAATTTAGAAGTTGAGTTTGAATACCCTTGTTTTGCAATTGCTCCTGGGCAATCCATTGTTTTTTATGATAAAGATATTTGTTTAGGTGGTGCGATAATTGAGTCTTATTCAAACTAATATTAATTAATGAATATTCATTGTCTTCTATTTTGGAACAAACTTAGTTTTATTAAATTCAATAACTAATGAAACAAGCTTTAAAACCATTTTTCCTTGCCTTTTTACTATCTACTGTAACAATTGCTCAATTCCGTTCAGAATTGCCAGTGCAATCTTTGCCTACAAATTTAAATGGTGAATTAGACGATCAACCATCATTAGCATTATTTGATTCTGACCGATTCAATTTGAGCCATGGTTTTACTATGTCGATGTTATCAAATGGGGGTCATTCATATTCCGTCGCGGGATTAAATAGCAATTTAAATTACCTCATAACTGATAATTTGACTTTGGATGCGAACCTCACCCTTTACAGGGCTCAATTTCCATTCCAACAACAAGGGAAGATACTTGATCAGCTGGATATTGCGTATGATGCTGGAATAACATATCAACCTACTAAAAATTCATTTCTGCAACTTCGGTTCCAGAATCTACCGCATAATCAAAGATACCAAACACGCTCACCCTTCAATATGAGGTTCATCCGATAAGTGGCTAAAAAAAAAGCTCGCCGTAAATCTAAAAAGTTAAATCAGCAAAGCCTTACACTCAATACAGCTATGGGTATTGTTGGCGTAATACTTTTAGGTTTTATTTATTCCTTCTCCAAGAACACATCTCATACAGGCATACCAATTGAGGTTAATTTCCCTGAAAAGGATATTCCAAGAAGACTTGCTGCAGATGTCTATAATGAGAATCCACTTCAAAACGTTAAAGTTGAAGTTCTCAATGGATGTGGTATTAAAGGCATTGCAGCTAAAACAGCTACTTTCCTGAGACTTGAACATCAAATAAATGTTATTCGCTCCGACAATGCAGATAACCATGATTATCCTAATACTATCATCATTACACGAAAAGAAGAATTAGAAGCACGAAAATTGATATGCCGATCATTTGGAATACCCCTAGATAATGAAACTATTCTTAGGCATGAGCCAGATGAGTCTGTTGATCTAGATGCCACTATAATTATTGGGAAAGACATACATACATATCCTGAAATATTTGCTTATATCTCTAGTGTAAAATAAAATGAAAGAATCCGATACGGATTTTATTTTTAACCAACCTCTTCTAAAGCAAATACTCGACCTAGCGATTGACAAGAAAGCAGGTAGGATAGTTGTTTTTGACGTAAGAGGGTTGTCTTCACTAACAGACTTCTTTATGGTATGTCATGGAGATTCAGAGCCTCAGGTAAAAGCCATTGTAGATAATATACGTAAGGGCACAAAAAATAAACCTCGCCATCTTGAAGGATATGAAAATCAAAATTGGATCTTATTAGATTATTTTAATATTGTGGTTCATGTATTCAAAAAGGATGAAAGAGATTATTATGACCTTGAAAGACTATGGGCAGATGCACCCATTAAAGAAATTAATTATGAAGGATCTTAGGTTAAAACTCACAGAATCCATATCTCAGGCCTTGAGGAAACTATCCTTTCCTAAAAAAGATTATTCTCTTGCCCCTCCAAAAAATAGTGAGTTTGGAGACCTTTCCTCCAATATTGCACTATTATTATCAAGAGACCTAAATAAACAACCAATAGATATTGCTAAAATCATTGCTGATGAATTGAACAGGGCACTTCCTGAAAACATCACTAAAGTAACCATAGCAAAGCCTGGGTTTCTGAATTTTGAAATTTCAAATGAATTTTTCCAATCCCAAATCATAAAGATATTAGAAGATAATGACAGTTATGGTAAAGGGGATATTGGGTCTGGTAAAACAGCCAATGTTGAATTCGTTAGCGCTAACCCCACTGGCCCGCTTACAGTAGGGCATGGTCGTAATGCTATTTTAGGAGACACTGTCTCAAATATACTTCAATGGCAAGGCTTTGAAGTCACAAGAGAGTATTATTTTAATGATGCAGGAAGACAGATGCGAATTTTAGGAAAATCTGTAGAAGTACGATATTTTGAGATTCTTGGTAAAAATCTTGAATTCCCTGAAGAAGGATATCAAGGCAGTTATATCAAAGACATTGCCCAAACTATTTTAAATCAGTATGGTAATGAACTCAAATCAGATGACCCGATATTTAATAAAGAAGCAGAAAAGATTATTTTTCATGATATTAAAAGTTCCCTGATCAAACTAGGAATAACTTTTGACAAATTTACTAATGAGAAAACTTTTTACGAGAATGGGGATATCGATAGCTTCCTCGAAGAGTTAAAAGAAAAAAACCTGATCTACGAAAAAGATAATGCTACCTGGTTTAAAACATCAACCTTAGGTAAAGATCAGGATAGGGTTTATATCAAAAGTTCGGGAGAACCAACCTATCGAGTTCCAGATACAGCCTACCATCAAGATAAGGTTAAAAGAGGGTTTGACCTGATCATAGATGTATTTGGAGCTGATCACACTGATGCTTACCCGGATGTCATTCTCGCTCTTGAAGCCTTAGGACACAAAACAGGCCACATAAAAGTACTTATCTACCAGTTTGTTACATTACTTCGAGGTGGTGAGAAGATAAAAATGTCTACAAGAAAAGCAAACTTCGTCACTTTGGATGAACTAGTGGATGAAGTAGGTATTGATGTAGTTCGTTATTTTTTTGTTATGCGTAGTATGAATGCTCATTTGGATTTTGATCTCGATCTAGCAGCTGATCAATCAGATAAAAACCCAGTGTTTTATTTACAATATGCACACGCAAGAATCTGCAATATTATTTCAAGAGCAAATGATATGGGTGTTGGATTAAATGATTCTTTTGATCCTTCACTTCTTGAACATGAAGATGAAATTGCTCTTTTGAAGTATATGTCACGTTTTCCAGATTTCCTTGAACTTGCATATGAAAATCTTGAACCACAAACTATTGCGAATTATCTCCAAGAATTATCTGCTCGCTTTCACAAATTCTATAGCCATTGCCGAGTAATCACAGACGATGAACAGCTGACTATTTCAAGGATAGCTGTGATTCATGCATCTAAGATTATTTTAGCTAATGGTTTTAAAATACTTGGTATTTCAGCTCCAGAACGAATGTGATGATCGATTTTATCCAGTCGGAAACACAGTTCTTCATTTTTTGTCTTACAACTTTATTTACATTGATCAATCCAATTGGCATTACCCCTTTACTAGTTGTTATGACAGAGCGATTTTCAAAAGAT
>CEUA01059085.1_pt1 | contig 16885 bp, 7 predicted proteins | sample 361541 | NCBI WGS metagenome assembly CEUA01 (sample SAMEA2623079, study PRJEB7988) | marine metagenome | isolation source: saline water (ENVO:00002010), including
AATGCATCTCTACGTTTTTCCTGTTTAGGAGTCCAATTCATCTGATTATTCATGACTTTAGTATTTTAGACGATTGATGAAAGGAATGCAAGAGGGAGTTAAATTTCTTCATAATGTCTTTAGGATTCATCATCCACACGATCAACCGATTGGATGTCACACACTGGAACTTCATGCTCTCCACCAATGATGTACCAGTGCATTAACTGTCCATGATACTCTGGATGTCCAGCATATTCTGTAGTATACTTACGTTCACCACAATATAGCAGTTCCGATTCAGGAATCGAATGCTCTCTGAGCATTGCTTGCAACTGCATGTGTGTTAAATCACACTGTCTTGGCATTTTCATGATGAATTGCGATTATCAGACCACCCTATCACACTATTTTAAGGGTGTCAACCAGGATTTGAAGGATTTTCGTTAATATAAGGGATTGTTCCATCTGGTTTAATGATGTATGCAGGTATCCTAAATGCTGCATTAGGTAAATTCTGTGGTTGTGGAAACCAATCATGGCAGTTATCAACAGCAATCTGTTCTGTACTGAAAACGTAGAACGTATGCTTTTCTGCAAAGATCTCATCAATTTCTGCTTCAGGAATAATCCATCTAGATTCACCATCCTCATCTACACTCTTATAATATGCAAACATCAATGCTTTATCATCAGCAGACAATGAAAAATATGCAGTATTATCTACCACCATGACACATTTGTCTTCTAGCACTGCTAGACGAGCACACATTTCACCAATTGTTTTTGGATTTAAAGAGATAAGTGCCATTAACCAAGTCCTCCGTCATCAATAGCTCGTAGAATAGCATCAAGAGTATTACTTTCACTGAATACTCTATTGTGTGGCATTCCATCAACTTGCTTAGTAGTGATTGCCATTGCCATGTAGGTCATTGCTCTACTTGCAAACTTACGATATACTGACTGACCAATAATGAAGAACTGATCATCAGATGATAGATATGCTCCTAGTTCAGAATTAGCAGCTAACATTTCTGTATACTTCTTAGGACTAATTGGGAATTTAACATCATTAACAGGAATTGATTGATGTTCTTGTGGAAGATCTCTTAATTTCTGTCTGTATGTGACCCACTGTGCTTTCTCATCATCAGTAAGAGGAGAATCAGCAACTTGTGTCCAGTCACTATCCATAAGTAAGAAGTTTCTGACTATTGTAATCTTAGTCCAGTTTACATATTCATCAGCAGCAAACTGTGCAGCAAGTTTACCCTCAAGGGTAATATCATTTAAATCTCTAAACTCTGTATATTTTGCTTCTAACTTATTGTATAGATCATCAATCTCTGACTGATCAAATGCATCAAGATTGAATTCATATGAGACCCATTTATAGTCACCTGTTTTCTGATTCCTTTGGAACTTATTCTTGTTCATCAAGGAAGAACCAGTTTTATATCTAATAAAACTTTCTAATTTATCTTTATCAGAATCCCAAACAGGAAATAAAATAGGGACAATCTCATCTTTCCAAAAGTCATCAGTGATGACCTTGGTTACACCATTTCTTGCCATTGTCCTATTAATGGCATTTACATATAGTGCTACATCTTGTGAAGAATACTCGCTCATTTTACTAAATTAAGGATCTGATCCGTCATAGTATTTAGACGGCTTTGATTAGGTACTTGACTCTATGGTATTTTGTTATCAAAGGGATATTGCTCTCTGGAATAGCTTCTGCTGTAACTGTAATAGGTGTAGAAGAACTCATTGTGAATAATCCCTCATCAGAAAATATACCTGATTGAATAACATTAACAGTTCTATCGATATAATCAATATCACAGATCTCTGTACCATCTGTTGGTATGAATACTCTGGTTGTTTCTTCACCATACCATAATGTCATAGCAGCAATACCATAGTTGTCTAGAGTAAGATCAGCATTATCATCTTGACTAATAACTCTGGTTTGTCTTACTAATATTTCAACTGCTGAATTTTTTGCATTGCTATTGGCAGGAATATTTACCTCAACTTCTTCCCAATCTGAATTTCCACCAGTAGAAGATTTAACAACTCCTAGTAGATTTACTGTTTGTGAACCAACAATCCTATAATAGAGTAGAAGATCTTCATCAGGTGATTCACCACCATTCAAACTAGTACCACGAATAACTGACCATTGAATCTTTTCTACATTAAGTAAATTTAAAGGACCAATTACATATTCTCTAGTACCTTCACCTGCAAAAGGTAAGTATCTAGTAGCACGAGCACCATATGTTGGTGGTTCACCATTAGCACTGGTAGTCATCGCGAATTTACTATTACTTCCAGTTCCAGGACCAGGAGTTACTGGTTTCAGAAGAGTTTCTTTTGTATCACCATTAGCACTAGATTCTTTCCATACATTATCATCAATTCTAGCACCTGAAGGAACACCTGACGCATCACACAAATAATATCCACCAGCAGGATTAGATAAAGTTCCTTCTACCTCGTCGCCAGGTATTGTTCCTCTATATTCTGCCGTAACATATCCAACAGAACCATCAGTAGAACCATCACCACCATCACTACCAGCAGATTGTAAACCACATGTAATAGATGTATTTGTATTGGCAATAGCTATTTTTAAAGTACTACCTTGAGCACCTCCACCACCTACTCTTCCAAGACTCTCAACTTCATCTTGAACTCTAATTTCAACATATCCATCATTACCACTTTGTCCTGCAGGACCACCACCACCATTATTTGTTGGTGCGGTAAATGTAGTTGTTCCACCTGTACAGTTACCTCTGGAAGTAAATATGGTTAAACCAGTATTAGCTACTGCACTAAATGCAATACCACCTGGGTTATTATTCCAACTATCATCACCATTTGAAGCAGGTCCATTTTTAACTTTAAATTTAAACTGGTTCCAACCTTGAGTAAAACCACTCAAAGTCATTGTTACTGGTGGGTTCCATTGAGTTTCTGGAGGAACTGGTTGTTGAGATGAAGCAGTAACTGGACCTTGCTTCAAAGTTCCATTAGGATTATACCAATTCATTTCACCCAACCCATCAACTGCCATTGTAACTGTGACACTACTAAAAGATCCATCACAGTAAATACCAACACCACCTTCTACCCACTGATTTAAGTAAGGGTCTACACCTCCTCCTGCTGGAATAGCTGGATATATTCCACTGTCTAACATAAATTGTGTCCATACACTAGCAGTACCAGCAGAGATATTAGTATTACCACCAACGTTACCAACAGCAAACCAATCTCTTGTTTGTAATAATGCTCCTCCACCACCAGATCCACCAGGAGCAGTTGACCATGATGCTGTGCAATAATCAGATCTATAAGCAGATCTACCACGAGATCCACCACCGCCACCACCATTACCATTGTGACCTACACCATTGATACCACCGCCACCACCGTTGGATTGTCCACCAATACCGCAGCCACCACCGCCACCACCACCTGCACCAGCAGTACATCCACCAGATCCACCAGATGAACCAAAGGTAAAGTCGAGTGCAGTCGTTTGTGAACTTAGGTTAGTTGCTGCACCTATAGCAGATCCACCAGCGTAGCAACCATCAGTAGTTCCACCACCGTTGTAACCACCACCTGATCCACCGCCGCCGCCTCCACCGCCAGCACCTATGAAAGGAATACCACCATCCCAGAATAAACCAGTAGATCCACCACCAGCACCACCAGAAGCACCATTACCCCACGCACCTGTTCCACCAGCTCCACCTGGAGATGCACCACCACCAGGCGTAGATGTTTGTTGTTCACTACCAGTACCATTAACATTACCGTCAATAATGTTATAACCTACACCACCACCTTGTCCAATAGTCCATGTAAGTGAAGCAGGACCAATTCCATCACAAACAGCAGTAACTAATGCTGCATTATTTCCATCTCCACCATATGCAGTAGTACCTTCACATCCAGAGTTAGCATTTCCATTACCACCACCTCCACCACCACCAGCAGCTCTGATAGTAACTGTTCTAGAGTTAACTTCATTGTTTGCAGGTGCTGTCCACGAACCACCAGTTTGTAATATAAATCCAGTATCAGTAGTTGTAGTGAATGTACCAGATGAACCAGAACCACCATCTCCACCTTGTCCAGATCCAGTTCCACCAGCGATAGGTCCAGCACCAAAGTTTCCACCATCAGCACCATCAGCACCATTGTTTGAACCAGAAATATCAATAATGTCCATATTTAATAATGCACTAGGAACTAAATATGTTCCTCCTTGACCACCATCACCACCACTATCACCTGCTTCACCACCTCCACCACCATATGCGTAGCAAGTGTAAGTGGTTCCACCAATAGCTAAAGTAAGATATGCATATCCACCAGAGCTACCATTACTTGAAGTTCCAGCACCACCACCGCCAGGTGCTCTTAATTCAACATCAATTCTATTTACGTCACCCTGTGTTTCAAGGACTGGTGGTAATGTAAATGATCCCTGTGATGTTAACTCATCATTTTGGAATACTGTACCTGTTCCTGGTGGTGTAAATGTATCTGCTTTACCACCAATTATAGTTTGTCCATCAATAGCATATAATCTTGGTTGAGGTGTTGATAATACATCTTCAAATGTACCAGCAGCAATTCTAACTGAGATAACACCACTAGCAGTGTTAATTGAAGGAGTTGTTTCTGGTGTATATGCAAATGAATTACTAGCAAATTGATCAGTTAAAACTTGGAATGTTCCATTAAACATTCCTGCATCATCTGGTATTGCACCCTGTACTGTGATATAATCATCTATACTAAATCCATGTGCTTCTGCTGTGCTACACAAAACCCAGTTATTACCAGGATCATATACTGCTGATAAAACAGTAACTATTGGACTACCAGTGATAGGATAGCAACCATCTGGTTCTGGTGGATTCTCAAGAATACCACCACGCAATCCTATTCTTTGAATGCCATACATGTCATTAGCATTATCATTTCCTGCTGGAACACTGCCCCCCTGTTCAGTACCACTACCAGTTATTGTTTGAGTAATAGTTACTGTTTGATTAGGTTGGTCTTGTAATGCTAGAGGAATATCAATAACAAATTCTCTCCAGTTAGCATGAATAGCATCATATAAATCAAATCCTGTATCTGTATCTAAATTATTATCCGCAATGTAATCATTTACTGAAGGAAAAATACGTGTACTGGTTCCATCACTAAAACTAACAAACAATCCTTCACCTAAGTTATTAGGACGCTCACCACCATTACTATCATTACCTGCCATGGCAAAGATATAAAATTGTGTGTATCCAGTAAAATCTAAAGTATATGAAACTTGTCTAGGACTTAATAAAGTTGTTGCACCTAAATTACCAGAAGCTTTATATCCAAAAGCAAGATACTGATTACTTTCTGCGATTCCTGATTTCAAGAATCCCTCATACTCACCAGTACCAGGACCATGGTCTTCTAGTGCAATATTAGTATATGATGCCGTGGATGTTAAATTAGTATCAGTAACATCAAATGAAGTATCTGCAGGTTGGTTAGGATCAACACCACCAGGACCATCTGTATTACCAAAGGTTGCTAATGTTGGATCATTTAATTTTTCACGAGTCAATCCATGTGAGTGACCTAAAGCTAATCCACCTTGTCCAACTGGTTCAAATGGTAATATATTTGCTCTACTAGTTCTATAATTTACAGCAAATTCATCTATTGGTACACCATCTCTCTCATTATCAACAGCCTCATCTGCTTCTGACGATAAGATATAATGATTATGTTCTACTGGTCTATTGAGAATTACATCATTAATAGGTCCTACTCTATAACTAACATCACCAGTAACATAAGTGAAAATATCAGCACTGATATTCTGATATCCAGTTGTTCTTACGTCTCCAATACTAAAGAATAAACCAGCATCTAAAATTTGATCTTTGGAAACATACCATGTACCACCAGTCTGTCCAACACTATTAACTAGTGCATTTTCTATGGTTGGTGTTCCTTCTCCATCTACGTCACCAAGACCTACAATAATTCTATCCCTGTAGTCTGGTAATTTAAATGTACCAATTTGGTGTGGTGAATCAGCAAATGAAAAACCTCTATTGATTGTAATTGTAGGATGAGTTCCAGCAGTGATATCTACACTGGTTTTAGATAATGTAGATGGGTCAACAGTATCAGGGAATACCACTTCGTATGCAAATTCACCTGATGGAACTTGTACCTCAGTAAGAGATTCTGTTGGTAATTTAGTTAAGTAAAATGTATCATACGCCCAATCACCTGCAGGCATTGATCCAAGACCTGGTCCTGGTGGTGTTGCACCAGTATCATCTTTAATTCTAAATGATGTTCCATATGGATATGGTAGCTTTATTTGATTACCTGGAATATCAGGATCTCTATAGAAATTAATAAAGCACTTATCACCAATCCAAAAAATTCTTCGCATACCACCAGCATCGTTTGACGCATCTGGTTCATAAGTTGTAGATCCACCATACTTATTTCTAATAGAATAATATAGTTGTGGATATTCTCTGATGTTTAACTCTCTTCCATCACAGTACAAATATCCTTTGTAACTGTATTCCATAATTTCACCACCAGAACCTGCACCACCAATCGCATGTGCTGGATCAGTAGAAAAAGAATCTACTGGAACAGGAAAGATCGATCCAATGGTAGCATAGTTCTGCTCATGGTCTTGCTTATATGCAGTAAATTTATTTCTGTATGAGACTGTCATCAGTATTTGATTAGAAACTCTTGGACTAGGTAAGGTTGTGTGAATTGGTCTGCTTTATTCTGTTCGTTAACTTGAATCCTCATTGTAGAAGTTAAGTTACCTGCTGGAATAAATGTTGGGACGGTCTCCATCTGATATGTATGTGGGTCTGCTTGGAAATTTACGAAATGTCTATGTACACCCTCATTACCAAATGATTCTACTTCATTAGTGGTATTTGAAATAGCAGAATTACCTACCCTATCACCATCCTTATTAGAGTCAAATGGAACGTTGGTAAAATTGTAGTTACCTGGAATAGAATATTCTCCAGTTTTTGCTCCAGCTGGCATACCACCACAAACTTGAGTACCAAAGAAACCTGATGGTTCACATTTAGAAAAAACTGTTCCGTTATAATCTACAGTACCACATGTGGTATTATCTTGGGATGCATTTCCTTCATTGCTATCACAACCAACATTATAACCAGCCCACACTGGATATAAACATCTACCATCTGTTTCTGTATCTCCACTACCAACTAATCCTGCAACATAACTAGACATTGTTTCATTATTAAAGACAGATGTATCAGAAAGATTTGGTGTTAAACAATAGGTCTGGGATCCCAAATAGAAATCACAACCTTGTAAACAACCACCATAGATGTACCTAGTACAAGTACTACCAAGAAAATTACTGAATCCATCTGGATTACTAACACTAGCCAATCTAAATCTCGTAGCTGCAACAGCACAAAGATCTTGTCTTGTGTTATAATACCATGGGATAACACATAAAGTAGATTTTCTTCTATAGAAGTTTCTACCAAATGTAGTAAATTCGTTGTTGAGTGATGATCTTACTCTTGTTCTATTACCATCATGAAAGTGAGCATGTGGTATGAAACCATTAGGAAGAATCTCTATTTCCTCTGTATAATTACCTGTTTCTCTTGTGAAACCTGGTTCTCCAGTAATAGGAATTATTTGAGAAGGTACAAAGAAATTTCCTTGATAAAGAATTTCATACGTTTCACCAATATTACTCTGTACTTCTAGTGCAACACCAGATTTTGTAATCTCTTGAGCATTATCATCCTGAATTCTTAAATCAACTTCTAATCCTAAGTTAGAACCAGATGATGCTCTCATTTTTTTAGAACCATAATCAGGTAACTGAAATTGATTATCCAATAAAGTTACATTTGGTTTTTTATATCTTGACTGAGATCCAACACCCAAAATTGTTGCTAGTTCTGGAAAGATTTCTGCAGAGTAGATAGTTCCATCACATCTTAAATAACCAGCGGGTAGCGAATCTCTTGTGTTAAGATTATCTGGATCATTAGAAGTTAACTCATATGACCAATTGATAATTGTACCACTAGTGGTTCCAACCTTCGATTTTTCTCTGTTGTAAAATACTGCCATTTAGAATGCCCTCATTATGACAAGAGTAGTAAGTGACGGAGTATTAGGATTGATTTGCACACTCAAAGCTTTATCAACACTAACAGGTGCAATAGTTCCCGTTGTCATATTATTTATGAGTGTAGTACTTGGGATCCTCATCTGACCTCTTGTCATTGCAAGGTCAATTGTAAAATGATTATGACCTGCAAGTGATTTAGATGTCCATGCATCAGCATTATGACTCAATGTAGTAGGATATGGTCCTTGTCTTCTTGCTGCTGTTACATTAGAAGTTGTATATGAGTTCTTAAACCCGTTATATCTTCCTTCTGGTGGGAATGGTGCAGATACTGCAGGTACATCTACGAAAGGAATACATGAATAATCATCATCATAATCTGATTCTATGGCAAAATACTGTTGAATAGTTCTTGGACTTGATGCTGATCTAGCTTGTGGAATTGTTTGTGAAGCAGCAGTAAAGTCACGGAATGTACTACAGTCAACTAAACTATCTGCAAGTGGATCATACCATGTAAGTTGTATTTCACCTGGTTGAAAGTTATCAACTGTTTCTTCACTACCAAGCGGTTCTGGTGTAACAGTTGTCCACTCAGAATCTTGTGTGTCATATCCACCAGGCATGAATGTAGATATATACGTTCCTTGTACATCAGCAGATGGATAAGAACCAGTAGTTCCATCACTGTTTGCTGGTCTTGGGTGAGTATGTGCAGGAGTATGATCAATACCTAGTTTTCTGGGTATAGTTCTGTATGTCTCAAAAAATGAAGGATCCTGTAATGTTACTCCAGTAAGTTTACCAGATAAGGTTGTTGATGCATCAATACCAAAATTTACATCAATGTATGAAGTAAGAAGACTTAGAGGTGTTGCATCATTTCCATTCTCAGTAATATATGTACCAACAACTGCTGTATCTTCAGGAGAAAGTCTAGAAGCTTCCAAATCAACCATACTACAATTATTCAAATTAGGTAATAAAAAAACATCTTCTTCATCATAATCTGGATATGTGTTTGTAATGCCAACTGCAGGACCACCAACTTCCTGAAAAGGACCATAGGTGTTACCTAATAGTTGTGCAAGAAGAGGATAGTCAATTGCTCTTAATGTTTGTCCTCTACAAATAAGATATCCAAAAGGAATTGCATCTGATGCAATAGAAGATGTGCTTGCTGAACCCGTCCAAGGCATAATTGTTCCTACTGGAACTGCCTTGGCGGATTTGATTCTGTTATAATTTGCCATTGATTATACCTCGGTTAACCACCATCCTTGTACTGAAGTTGGAATTCCAACTTGTCCATTACTATCAATAGAACCAAGATATACAAGAGCAAATGCAGCATTAGGAGTTTGAACTACCAATTCTCCAGAAGGATATGGTGTCAATCTTCCACCTAATAGTGTTCCTGTATTATCTCCTTGAATCTTCGTTCCAGAAGATTCTAAGGTTCTTAATACCAATGATGTATTGTAACTCAAGTTACCACCAACATCAGTAATTCTTACAACATCTCCTGTCTGAGGACTGGTTGGTAGTGTAAGAACTAAAGTACTAGAAGCAGTAGTATTTACCATATAAACAATGTTTGGTACAAGTGTTAGATCTGTTTCTGGGGATGCAGAAGAAATGTATCTAGTATGCTTAGCACCACTAGAAGTATTCCAGTTAGTAATACCGAATGCATCGATAGAACTATCTTGCTTAATTGCATACTCCTGTGTTCCATTTACACCAAGATTTTCTACAGATAACTGCTTGAATGATGTAGAAGGTGTAGGATTTGCTTCACCATTGATAGTAAATGATTTCTCAGCAGTTACATTACCTAAGTTATCAACAGAGAACGATGGTGTACTTGAATCTGGATTAAGAACAACGTTTTCTGGATCTTGAGCACTGAAGAGGAAGAAATCACCTCTTGCACTAACACCAGCATCCCAAGTCAATAAACCTTGGTGATCAGCGTGACCATCATCATTAACGAAAGCAAATAATCTTGTACGATTAACAGAATCATACAGTTCAAAGCTTCCACCAAGCATCTTCAAGTCGCCGTTGATATTAGTGTTACCACTTCTATATCCAACTGCACCATTTTGAATCTGCTCATCCATCGTTGTTTGATGAACATCACCTTTCAATCTTCCAACAACCTTAGTCCAAATCTGAGAATTATTTTCCTCATCTACAAGAACTAAGAATTGAGCATAATCAAGTTTTTGTTGAGAGATATATCCTTTGTCAAGGATCATTGAAATATATGTGGTAGAAGCACCAGAGTTAATTCTAGTTCTTTCCTCAACATCAACGATATTAGCAATTTCGTTATGCTCGATTACTCTTCTAACAATATTACCACTAGCAAATAATGTACTATTAGCAGGATCAAGTGGTGTGCTGGTACTTAACTCACCACCTATTGTGCCTGCCAAATCATTTCGATAATTGTAATTAATATTATCTGCAACTGTGATATATGGAGTTGCTTGATCTGTAATTGCACTGATTACAGCAATAGCAAAATTACCAATCTGACTAGATGCTGCAGCAGGTGATCCAATGAACACTAAATCACCAACCTCAAATTTACCAGAACCAATACCAAGAGATTCAAGAGGAACCTGAACTAATCCAACACTACCAGCTACTGTACCTGCTGAAGCGATTGTAGTACTAGGACCTCCAGCATTGAATGCCTGAGGATCGTACATGTAACCATATGCTCTCTTGATAGTTCCAGCATCAAATAGTGCAGGAATACCAGCAGTAGTAGAGGTAACTTCACCACCAGTAGCATATTCAATGTCAAATCTACCATATTGATTACCAATATCTGTGGTACCACTACATGAATCTACCTTAAATGTTGGTACTAAATTACCATCAGTAATTTCAAACTTCTCATTTCTTCTAGCTGCTAATCCTACGGTTGCTGAGGAAGAACCAATAGTGTTTCTACTTAGAAGAAGAACATTATTAACTGTATCAATTGATATAATGACTGCATCTGGTAAGAAATCAATTGAAGACTCATTAGTGATATTAACAATATTATCACCAATCTGGAAATCGTTAATTGTCTTACCAATACTTGTAACATTGACAGCAGTAATTTGATTCTGTCCAGTAGTTGCAGTTCCAGTGAATTCAATGTTAGATAGTGTTCCACAACCACCCTTGATCTTAAGACTATTGTTAATAGTAGTATTACCAAGTATGGTAGTATCACCAGTTACAGAGTTAACGACAAATACATCGTTAGCTTCACCACCAGAACAATCAGAATTAATTCTGAACTTCTGTTCTACTGCCTCTAGAGGAGTATCAACCTTGATTACTTCACCTTGATTAAAGATGCCATCATCAGTAGTATCTTCACGATCAATGATTACGTAATCGTTGTTAGTTAGAACACCACCAAACTCAGCAAGGTATACATTGTCCTGAGGACCAGTAGAATCCATTGCCTGCTCAGTCCAAGTAGCATCAAACTGTACGTTAACCTTGTAGATAGGTGTAGTATCAGAATGATTATCTAGAATTGCAGTGTATGTACCAAGTGGTTGACGCTTAACCTTGAGGTAGTAAGGAGCAACAGCTGTTCTAGTTAATTCAAGAATCTGAACGATTTCAGGGTGTCCACTACCAGATACTGCACTGTTGATAATAATATAATCATTCTCAACAAAGTATGGAGTGCCATCAAGTTTGACTGGTTGATTCTTAATTGGTAAGTAGAACTCATCACCCGTTAGTAATGGGAATACCTGAGGTTCAACAACTGGTGAACCACCAATGTTTGTAACTTCCTGTTGATAAGCAGAACCACCCCAAAGACCAGCACCAGCTGTATCAACTTGGTTGTAACCTTCTTCAGTTGATCCTACAATTAGAACGTTGAGAATATCAATATTCTTATTGAATAATGTATCACTTAGAATACCATCGTCATGTGCGAAAGGAGTAGATCCAAGTTGTCCTCTATTACCTAAGAAGGAGAACGATGCAACACCACCACACATTAAGATGTTTCCATCAAACTGTGCAGAAGCAACAACTCTCAACTGGTTATTGATAGTAGTTAAACCACCTTGACCAGCAATGTTGATTTCAGATGCATTAAGTGCGAAATCAAGAATAGAAGCAGAACCAGAGTTAGAGAAGAAGCTAACTTTACCTGCGGTAGTAGTTAGATTTACAGTATCATTAATAGTTCTTCTTGCACCTAACTGGAAGTCACCATCAACCTTAAAGGATTTGGTCTTGATTCTAGTAAAGGATAGAGATTCACTACTATCATATGCACCACCAATATTAATCTTAGCAATTGTTCCAGCATTATCTGAAGGACGATTATCTGGTGTTGCACCAATATCAATGTTAACATGTTCAGATGTGTTGGCAATATTGATGAACTGATCACCTTCACAATTATCACCTATGTTAATTGTCTGAGTGAGAGTTCTAACATTACCAATGTTAATGAACTGTGTATCACCAGCAAGATTTAATGTACCTTCAAATCCACTATCAGTTACAAGGTTAAATGTACCTGTTGTCTGTGATGTTCTGATCTCAGCAATTACACCGTCATCACCATTGACTTCGATATCATGCTCAAATCTAGCATCATCAGTAAATCTAGATGTGCCATCTACAACGAGTGCTCTATCAAGTTGAGAGTTATCAACGTTAATACCAACACGACCATTGTTTGTAGTAGCAACTCTTAGTACTGCCTCATCACTAGGAGCAATACTATCACCACCAACTAAGAATGCATTATCAACTGCTGTCTTATCACGATCAGCAAATAATGAATGATTTAGGAAGTCACCAGTTGTTTTACCACTGATGAATGCTGTACCAACAACATCTAAGTTTGCACGAGGATCAGATTCTGTACCAGTAAATGCATTTAGATATGCATCATGTGGTAATCTTGTAACAGTGTTAATACCTAACCTGTAATCACCAATTGATTCTGTCTCTGTTCTAAGTGCTTCACCACCAAGTACACCAAATTCCTTCCAGTTAGCATTAGAAAACTCAATGGTTGGTTCAGGATCTCCAGGATTCTTTCCTGCAATGAAATCTTCCCAAGCAATGACATCCGTTGCCTTCTGATTAATAATTTGGAAGTGTACATAGTTATTTGTAGGAGTAAATGCATCACCTGGTTTGTTGTATACAATCCAAGTATAGTTCATATCACCCAAACTATAATTTTCATTGCTATACCAGTTCTTCAGACGAATCTGAGAAGAATCTTTAATTCCAATATCAGGACCAACTGAAAGTGCAGTACCACTAGCAAGAGATCTAAACGAAATCTTAACAACGTTAGTACCATCAAACTCAATGTTGTCAATTTGACTTGTGTTCAGAGAAACACTGCTAGGAATTTGTGCAAAGTAGTTAGAAAGAATCCATCCAAGAGATCCACTCTTACCTATTTCCTCACCCTTGAGTAGCATATCGCCAGGAGCAGGAATTACACCACCATAATTGACACTCTGTACTGCATTGATAGAAGTTCCACCAACGTTTACATCAGCTTGAATATCTTTTGCAGCATCCTGATTAGGAGTCATGTTAGACGCAACACCTGATGAGGTGTGTGTCTGGATTATATAATCCTGACCATTACCTCTAGAATTGAAACCAAAGATAGCAGCATCAATTCTGTTCTTACCGATAATGATATCACCACTATCTACTGGATTAAATGCTTGTCTGTCTAGACCTTCATCTTGTTCTGCTCCCGTTACTCCATCAATTGATTCTACATATGAACGAATAATCAGAGGATAACGAGATTGTTTAAGATCTTCATCCTGAACAGAGATAGTTACAGGAGATTCAAAGTTATTAACTAGTTCTCCATCACCACCAACAACTGTGATATTCTGGTTAAATGTTACAGGAGTATCGAAGGTAGTAACTAGACCGTCTAGTACATCATCCTCATCTCCATCATCTACAAGACGTGCAGAATCGATGAATGTTTCTTCACCAGTGATAGCATTGATTCTTCTGTTACCAATATACAAGTCACCTTGTGAGTTGATTCCAGTGTAGAATACTATACCACCATCTTGTTTCTTACTTTGAGCGTAGAAATCCTCTTCAGGTGATAAGACAATCTCCTGACGTGCAGGTAAACCAGTTGAGTAGTTACCTGGACCAAAACCAAGGTATTCAAACGTGTGATTACCAGCTCTTGCGATAGATGGTCTTCTAAATTCAACATAGTATCTCTGATCTGTGACAGAAACAGAACCACTACCACCAATAGGAATCTTTCTATTTTCAGATCCAGAGGTAGCATTACCAGACTGTGCTTGAATGGTATATACATTTTCTCTAAATGCAGGTTGTTCTGTTAGATCAACAACCATCTCTTTAGTGACAGATCCCTTAAAGTCGTTAACTGTAACTAAACCATGAGTATAGTTATCAGCAGCAGAGAATGTTGCTGGTGGGTCAATTAATCCAGCATATACATCCTTCTCTTTCTGTGAAGTACCAGAACTCTTAAACCAGAGAGGATCATTTCTGTAGTTGAGAGGATATAACTTACTTACTGGTTGAGAGAATTTAAACTTCTTAAAGTTGTTAGTAACACCAGCACCAACTGGGAATGGTGACATGTTACCACGTAGTGCAGTTACATAGTAAACACCATCTTGCTGACCAGAAATTCTCTTCTGTAGAGTTTCATATCCAAAGATGTAGAATGTATCTTCGATAATTCCTGTATCTTCAACACTATCAACATAGTATTCAACACCAGCATCATCTTGAATACGATCACCTGGTGTGATAGTATAAACATTAGCACCCTTTTGCTTGTAAAAATACTGGGGATTATTTTTTGCGATTTGGGTCTTAAGAGGTAAGGATTTGCCCATATCCTGATCCTCAAGCATGTCAGCAAAGACAGTACCCTGTTGGAATCTTGTGCCAGTATACTCACTGTACTCTAAATCACCATTACGAACGTTCTTGATGATAATATAATGGTTACCATTTACAGTGTAATAAGAATGGATGTTAGCAAGACCAGAAGAATTACCAGTGAAGTTAACAGCATTAGGAGATGAGGATGTATTATCAACTTTACTGGTTACAAAGATACCACCCTGAGGAGCAGTAATCTTTACAGTAGTAAATGTCTCATTTCTTAAACCAGGGAAGTTCTTGACGTCAACACTATGATCGTACACAGTCAATTCTGTATACTCAATGCTGTCATCTAAAGCATCTTTGATCTTACGACCAGATTGAATAGTTGCTTGAATACCAGAAGAGAATCTTGCAAATGATCTAAAGTCAATACCAGAACCTGTCTGATCCTTCTTAAATGGATCATATGATCCAGTTGTATCACCAATAAATTCACTAGCATCAACTGGGTTCTGGAATCTAGCACCATATACAGTACCAACAACTGGTTTCAATAGAAGTTTCTGTGGTACTAACTTACGTGTATCGTCAGTTCTTGTCTTAATAACAAATCCATTGATAGGATCTCTTGCATTCTCAAGATACTTAGGAAAAGACCATACGAATCTTGTATGTTCTTTCATCCTTACCACGATTATCTTTTAGACGCTCATACCACATATCAGTGGATCTTGGACGATCTTTAAGATCATTCTGACCAATTCTATAGAAGATATTATCTTCTAGTTCAGTTGGAAGAGATTTGCCTGTAACTTCATCCTTACACTGAATGTACCACTTACCATTAGTTGCAATAGCATCAGTGAAACTAGGATCGTAACGCATTGGCGAACGACGCTTGTTAGCAAAAACAGTAAATTCAAGACCAGATTGACCAGATGCAAATGTGACTGGATTAATATTGTTAATCGCATCAGCATATGTTAAGTGAAGTGTAAATGTCTTATTGTTTTGATAACGAGTAAAGAATTCAACATTAGGATTGATTCTACCAACAGCAGAGTTACTAGGATCAGTAACTGCAACAAGTGGATTGTTAATATATGTCTGTGAGATTAGAGGTAGAACACCACCTTCAACAGCTCTGATGAATGCCTTTTGTGGTGTTACACCAGCATTAGGAACGTCAAAGATGTGAGATACATCTGTCTCAATACCAGCAAATATATCACTACTAAGTTCACCTGTGTAAGTGTGTAGATCATACTTGTCATCTAAGACAAACTGATAGAGATCTATCTCGACATCCTTATCAATTGCATCAGTTTCAGATGCGTAGATATAGATACCTGCTGCTGCATTCTCCTTAGAGGTTGCAAGCATCAATCTAGTTTGATCACTACCATCGAAGAATGATGTACTACCATAGTTCTCAGGTTGTGTAACTCTACCTGGTGCAATTACATAGTATGTTCTGTTAGTTTCAAATCCATTAGGTAATCTAACAAGACGCTTATCAACTTCAACATACTGACCTGTGACTTGATCAAAGCGAGGACGTGGAACCAATCTAATTGGTGTACCAGTTTCAAAGTCATGTGGGTTGGAAGGACCAGCACCAGAGACGTCAATAGTAAATACTGTAGCTCTAGATGCAAGAAGTGCAGTATTAACTGTCTGTTCTTCTCTAGTAACTGTTCCAAGACCACTGTTAATAATTGTGGTGATGTTACCAACTAATGTTTCAATAGCATTAGCAGTACCAGAACACTC
>CEUA01172471.1_pt1 | contig 16883 bp, 10 predicted proteins | sample 361541 | NCBI WGS metagenome assembly CEUA01 (sample SAMEA2623079, study PRJEB7988) | marine metagenome | isolation source: saline water (ENVO:00002010), including
GATACGCTCAGAATAATATTATTAAATAAATAATATTATATAGATTTATTACTTGCCATTAATGCAGGTGAAGACAAGATTCTGGAATGCAATATCCTCTAACTTTAAATTTCAAAAAGATCGCGCTTGCAAGACAGGCAACTTTAACTGACTCAAATTCAAATCCGATAGCTTACGCCAGGCAAAAAATCCTTAAGCTTAAGGAAGAACTTGAAATATTTGAGGATAAAACAAAGGACAAAAAAATATGCAGCATTAAAGCAAACAAAGTTTTGGATTTTAGCGCAGCATATTATTTTATCGATTTAAATGAGAGGTCTTTTGGATCAATTAAACGAGAAGGTCTTAAATCTATCTGGAAAGCGACTTTTTTACTAAACGACTCAGATGACAATCACTATGCAACAATTCGCGAGGAAAACCCATTTGCCAAAGTTGTAGACACATTACTTGGGTCGATTGTCGGCGTAGGATATGTATTAAACTATATATTCAACCCATCCTATATAATTACCACCGAGGAAGGAAAAGAACTTTTTCGGATAACAAAGGCACCAAGTTTCTGGGGAGGACTATTCAAAATAGACAAACTCAGCGAGGTTGATGATAGCGAGGAGATACGCTGCTTAATGGCTATATTTATGATGGTGTTCATCGAACAATCCCGAGGTTAAACGTCAACATTATACTAATGAACACTAAATCCTTTTGGTGTCTACCAACTCTTTTTATCTTAATATTAACAATCCTATGCATTTGGCAAAATACTGTCATAGGGGATCATCATACGAATAAGCCTAATATTGTTTTTATTCTTGCAGATGATTTAGGTTACGGGGATGTAGCTTGTTATAATTCTGATTCGAAAATTCCAACACCCAACATCGATCTTTTGGCCAAGGAGGGAATTTTGTTCACCGACGCCCATAGTCCATCCACAGTCTGCACCCCGACAAGATATAGTTTTCTTACTGGAAGAATGGCTTTCCGAAACGGCATGAAGGGCGTTTTTACAGGAGCAGGAGGTCCGTGCCTGATTGAGAATAATCGGCTAACGATTGCCAAAATGTTAAAAGATCAAAACTACACCACTGCCATGTTTGGCAAGTGGCATGTTGGGTTAACTTTTTATGATACAGACGGAAAACCAATATTAAAAAACGGGCTGGATGCAGTGAAGCGAATTGACTACACAAGGCCAATTACTGATGGTCCAATGCATCGGGGGTTTGATTATTTTTTCGGCACAGCCTGCTGTCCAACCACTGACTGGCTTTATGCGTATATAGACGGGGACAAAATTCCAACACCCCCTACCCATATTGTTGATCGCAAACCACTTCCTAAACATCCATATTCTAGAGACAATAGACCTGGCATGATCGCTCCTGGCTTTGATCTTGAGGAGGTTGACATGGTGTTTCTCCAAAAAAGCATAGAATTCTTAGAATCTCACAAAAAAAACTCACCCAATAAGCCATTCTTCCTCTTCCATTCTACACAAGCAGTTCATTTGCCATCCTTTCCAGGCAAAGCATTTAAAGGCATGACACAATCGGGTCCACATGGTGATTTTATCTTTGAACTAGACTTCATTGTAGGCGCATTAGTCAAAAAAATTGATCAATTAGGATTTGGCGAAAACACATTGATAATATTCACGAGTGATAACGGCCCAGAAGTCCCAACATCGATTGACATGCGAAAGCAATATAAACACGATGGAGCTAGACCATGGCGGGGAGTAAAGCGCGATCAATGGGAAGGCGGCCATCGAATCCCATTTATAGCTCGTTGGCCAAAAAAAATTACGCCAGGCAGCATATCTGACCAGACAATTTGTTTAACAGATATAATGGCCACATGCGCAACTCTTTCCGGGGCTAAATTACCTAATAACGCAGCCGAAGATAGTTTCGACATTTTGCCGGCCCTACTCAAAGAAACAGAAAAACCAATCCGAGAATATACCCTGCATCAAACAATCAGTCTTGCTTTAGCAATTCGAAACGGAGAATGGAAATTCCTCGATCACAAAGGCTCTGGAGGAAACAGCTATGAAGGAGAAGGAGAATGGGGAATGAAACAGTTTGCATTGCCTGAATATGCTCCAGATGCCCCTGGACAATTATACAACCTAAAAAAAGATCCTGGTGAAACTAAAAATCTTTATGATAGTCATCCAGAAATAGTGAAGAAATTAAAACTCAAACTAGAGGAATACAAAAAAAACGGACACAGCCGATTAATTAAATAAAACCCATCTAAGCTTTTTTACTTTTCCTGACTAATTATCCAATTATCAATTCGCTTTTCAAGAATGCTTAATGGCAATGCACCGTTCCAAAGAATTTCATCATGAAATGATCGGATGTCAAAATCATCTCCCAGCTTACTGCTTGCACGAGCACGAAGCTGCTTAATTTTAAGCTCTCCTAGTTTGTAGGCTAAAGCTTGCCCCGGCCAAACGATATATCGATCCACCTCAACAACTATATCATGCTCCGTCTTTCCCGCATTGGCTTTAAAAAAGTCAATTGCTTGTTTTCGCGACCAACCCTTGGCATGTATACCTGTATCAACCACCAACCGAATAGCTCTCCAAATTTCATAGGTTAATTGACCGAATTTAGAATAAGGATCCATGTAAAACCCCATCTCTTCCCCCAGACTCTCTGAATACAACCCCCACCCCTCAACATAACCAGTATAACGACCGTACTTACGAAATTCAGGCAAACCCTCAATCTCGTCAGCTATAGCTAATTGCAAATGATGACCAGGCACAGCCTCATGAAGGGCAAGAGCTTCCATTTCCCACTTAGGCCTCGACTTAAGGTCATATGTATTAGCGAAAAAGAAACCTGCACGCCCGGCTTCATTTGAACCTGGTTGATAATAAGCGGTGGTAACCGACTTTTCTATATAAGCAGGTATCGGAACAACACCGTATGGCTGACGCGGCAACTTACGAAACAACTTAATTAGCTCCGGATCAGCACGTTTACAAATATCTCGATATCCAGCCAACAATTGATCAGCAGTATCATAATAAAAACGAGAGTCTGTCCTTAGAAATTCAAAGAACCGACTTAAGTCTCCATTAAATCCTACCTGATCTTTAATAGCTTCCATTTCAGATCTTATACGTTTGACTTCACTTAATCCTATATCATGTATTTCATCAGGAGTTAACGACATGGTAGTATAATGACGAATCATGTAATCGTACCATTTAAGGCCATTGGGCAGAGCACTTCGCCCTACGGCATCTCGACATTTAGGCACGTATTTATCCCGAAGATATACATGCAAGCGATTCATGGCTGGTTTAACTTCGGTTAAATAAACATTTTCAGCAGCCTTTTTGAGGCGAGCTTGCTGATTCGGCGAAATCGTTTCTGGGAAAGATTTGAAATGAGAAAGCATTGGTGAGGCGAACGCCTCTTCTTGAATCTGACCTATAACTTGGCCAGATAATGTCCTTAAAGGTATTCTTGGAGGTACAATCCCACGAGTCATTCCTTCTTCTAATAAAACTATCGTTTGATCAACCAACTTAGGAACACCGGAAAGGCGAGAAAGAACCGCTTCATAATCTTCAATATTTGATCTTGGCATCATTTCAATCATAGAAGGCACATCTCGAGGCAAACCTTCCATTTGATTGATAACAAGATACTCTCCAGGAAACCGATGCCCCTCAACCGCCATCTCAGCATTGCGACGAAATAAATCATAGTTAAGCTGATTCGCTACAGACAGCTTAGAACGTTTTATAGAAAGAACAGTTTTCAGAGTCTGCCTATCGACCTCTTTCCCTTTATTTAATGCCTGCAGGGAAAGATCGCTCCACCGATGATTTTGTCCTGGGTAACCGCGCCATGTGGCAGACTCAGGCGAAGCGATCATCTGATATTTCCAATTAGCATCAAACAACTGCCAAAGTCTCTGTTCATCCTCTAAGCTTTTATCTGCCGCGATGATCTCAATACATTTATTACGATAATCAGAGATGTAATCTGCAGCCCCATCAAGAGGAACAATCATGAAAACAACGAACAAAATAATAATATATCGAACCATTGCGGCACTGTTGTAGCATTTAGCTAATTTCGGGAAAACTCCTTTAAACTCACCACTAATACGTCACTATAAAAAACTGGCATTTCTAAGTAGAAAAGCTCAGTTTCTGCACGGCTAGTGAACAAGATTGAGAAACAGACTGAGGTCAGTTATAGGCATAAATAAATACTTTTTCCCGTGAATCGAACCGCAGTTCTAAATGTTGTTGGACTTACCCAACGTTGTATCGGCAAGCACACACCGGCTATTTCTAAATTCCTTTCACTTGGCCAAGTAAAAACTATTGACCCAGCATTCCCGGCTGTCACATGCACCGCTCAATCCAACTATCTCACAGGTAAAACACCGTCTGATCATGGGATTGTAGGCAATGGTTGGTATAATCAGGAAATAGCAGAAGTTACATTTTGGAAACAGCCCAATCAAACTGTTCAAGCTTCAAAAATATGGCATGATATTAAAAGCGCGGACAACAATTTCACCTGCGCTAAAATGTTTTGGTGGTACAATATGTATGCTGATGTTGAATGGTCAGCAACGCCAAGGCCGATCTATCCATCTGATGGCAGAAAACACTTCGATATCTATTGCTGGCCATTCAATATGCGCCAAGATCTCAATAATAAAATCGGCAAATTTCCTTTCCCATGCTTTTGGGGACCAATGGCAGGAAAACAATCACCAGCAGGAAAGCCAGAATCTGTCAGCAAGTGGATTGCGAGCTCTGCCAAATGGATAGAGGAAAACCAACAACCTACACTTAACCTCATCTATCTCCCGCATCTTGATTACAATATGCAACGCTTGGGCCCACAACATCCAGAAATTGAAAATGACCTCATTCGAATAGACCATATAGTCGGCGATTTAATAGATTTTTTTGAAAACCGAGGTGTCCATGTGGTTCTACTTTCCGAATACGGAATAACACCAGTCCATCATCCGGTTCATTTGAATAGGCTCTTCAGGGAAAAGGGTTGGCTAACAATAAAAGATGAACTTGGACTTGAACGCCTTGACTACGGCAACAGCAAGGCTTTCGCTGTCGCAGATCATCAAGTCGCACATATTTATATCAAGGATGCATCCATGGAAGCCAAAGTCCGCGCACTATTGGAGTCAACCGCTGGAATCGCATCTGTATGGGGGGAAGATGAAAAAAAAGCCAACGGCATCAATCATCAACGATCCGGCAACCTAATTGCTACTTCTGATGAAAACGCTTGGTTCACTTACTATTATTGGCTAAACGACAACGTAGCTCCTGACTTTGCCCGTTGCGTCGATATCCATCGTAAACCTGGCTACGACCCAGTCGAATTATTCAAAGATGAGATACGAGGATCGATGCCACGAGTGTTATTCAAGTTACTAAAGAAAAAGCTCGGTTTTAGAATGTTGATGGATGTTATTTCTCTTGATGCAAATCTTGTAAAAGGCTCCCACGGCTGCAGGCCTGAAAGTAAATCAGATTGGCCTATACTAATATCAAAGCAAAACACTCCTTCTGAACACACATTATTATCCACTGATGTGTACGACGTACTAAGGTCTCACATACTCGGATAATTTAGAGGCTTCACGATATGCTCTCTAACAAGCAAGGAGGAAGTGGCATGGAGCAAAAACAGCAAATCAAGTCTCAAAGGAATTGCCACATCCACAAGATTCCTTAGCGTTGGGGTTCTTTATTTTAAAGCCGGAATCATTAAGATCATCATGATAGTCAACCACAGCACCTCTCAAATAATTCACGCTAAAATCATCCACAAGAACAGTTTCTCCAAATGATTCAACTGCATGATCATTATCACGCTTTTCATCAAATACCATCCCATACTGAAGCCCACTACACCCTCCCTTCTCAACAAAAATCCTTAGAGTTTTATCAGCGTTTTCCGGTTCATTTTGACGAACAACAGCTACTTGTTTAGCGGCGTCTTCTGTAACTGTTATAATTGGTTCCGTTAATTTTTCTACACTCATTTATCAGAATAAAAAAGGGAAAATAACCTCGGTTTAAAGCAACGTCAACTTAACCAGTGATTTTTTCAGAAATCTTGAAATTACTGCTTAATCAAGCCAACGTTCCCACGTCATTTAAAAATGAGCATACAACCTATTAAAACATTTACCGCCGACTCCTTGCCTGTTCGCGTCTTTGAAACTGAAAACGATATGGCGACAGATGTCGCTCAAACAGTTCATGATTATCTAGTTGAGACTATTAATCAACAGGGTCAAGCAGCTGCCATCTTAGCAACAGGTAATTCACAAATTCAATTTTTGCGGAATCTTGCGGATCTGGGGGGTATTGATTGGAGTAAAATGACATTATTTCACATGGATGAATATCTTGGCGTTGATGAAAATCATCCAGCCTGTTTTCGCAGATATATGAGAGAGCGAGTTGAAACCCAAGTAAAACCCAAGACATTTCATTATCTTGGAGGGGATGCTCCTGAACCAATCGCAGAGTGCGAACGCTATGAATCCCTTCTTAAAAGCCAACCTATCGACTTATGTTGTATGGGAGTTGGAGAAAACGGTCATATCGCATTTAATGATCCTCCAGTAGCAAATTTCGAAGATGAACGTTTGGTTAAGATTGTTGAACTTGATGTCGCATGCCGCATGCAACAGGTCAATGAAGGACATTTCCCCGATTTAGAGACCGTACCAAAATATGCATTAACTTTGACTGTGCCAGCACTTTGTTCAGCAAAGAAAATCATCTGTGTTGCCCCTGAATCGAGAAAAGCAAAGCCAGTAAAGGCTCTGATAGAAGGTCCAATAAGTACTGACTGTCCGGCATCTTATTTACGCACTCAGCCTCAGGCGACATTGTACGTCGACGCAGACTCAACAAAACTTCTGGAGAAATACTGATCCCCCACCCTCAACGACCTGGAGGAATTGGAGGTCCTTGACCTGGAGGATATGGAGGTCCTTGACCTGGCACTGGAGGAGGAACAGGCCCTTGCCCATCAATGTTACCGGCAGCAGGCTCATTTAATGAATTCTGAAATGGTAAAGGAGGCATCGGAACGCCGACATTCTCAGCCTCCTGTTTCTGCTGCACCATCTCAATAGCCTGAACAGCTGGATCCCGATCTTGCTGAATGACAGGAGGGTTTGGATTTGTAGATCCGCCCCTCATTGGCACAGACCTCATAGAATTCGAAGATCTACCAGGAACCGACCTTGAATTACTTCCAGTCCCTCTAGAGGACGAGCTGGTTCTAGATGGTCGAGAGGATGAGCTAGTACTTTTACTAGATGAAGATCGTGACGAAGAGGATTTGGAAGACGATGAGCGTGAACTCGATTTTGATTTCGACGGAGCCTTAGCAACAGATGTCTTATAAGTGTGCTCATCATTACTTAAATTAAGCTCAACAAGCTTGCCATTACGTAACAACTTAACCAAACCAGCTTTAGCATCTATAGACTTAATTTCAATTGAACCCTGCTTATCTCCAGCAGGAATCTGAAAATAATTTGTCTCAGGTGGCTTAGCGCTACTATCAATCACTGCTAAACAAGCCTTCTCCACTCCCTTCAAACGAAAAATCCCAGTGAACTTTAGATCTAAATCCTTCGGCGGCTCAGGCGGTGGAGAAGTCTCATTCCGGGAAGGAGGTTCATTGGCTAAATCAAAAGCATTTCGCGTATTAATTGCCAAATAAGGGTTATCCTTGGATTGGGCATCCTGAATAGCTGATACACCAAAAATCGATACACCAAACAAGCACATCGACAACAGTGCTCTATTTAAAATACCTGATTTCAAGACCATAACAGTTCCATAAAACACCAGTGTTTCAGAATGGTTGCTTATTGGAATAGTTAATTTATTTCAAATAAATTAACTATTCCAATTAAAAGAGAATATTATAACTATTCTTAATAAGCGGCCTGAGCACCCTTGACTACACGTTTTTGCATCCAAGGCATCATAGAACGAAGTCGAGAGCCAACCTTTTCAATATTGTGTTTTTCACCAGCTTTGAGCAATTTATTGTACTGTTTATAACCACCCTTGTACTCCCGAACCCAAGCCTTAGCAAACTTACCATCCTGAATATCTTTCAAGGCAGCTTTCATCCGCTTCTTAACACTCGAATCAATAATTTTAGGACCAACTTTTACATCACCCCATTTCGCGGTTTCAGATATTGAAAAACGCATTCCACTGACACCTGACTCATTGATCAAATCGACAATTAATTTAAGTTCGTGAAGACACTCAAAATAAGCCATCTCAGGCTGATAACCAGCTTCTACTAATACTTCATAACCAGCCTGAATTAACGCACTTGTTCCACCGCAAAGAACAGTCTGCTCGCCAAACAAGTCTGTTTCAGTTTCTTCTTTAAATGTAGTTTGAATAACTCCAGCACGAGTTCCTCCAATACCTTTAGCCCAAGCTAGCGCAATTTTTTTAGCTTTGCGGTCGGCATTCTGCTCTATTGCGATTAAACTGGGAACACCCTTCCCTTCGACATACTGACGCCGAACAATGTGGCCAGGGCCTTTAGGAGCGACTAGAATAACGTTTATATCCTTAGGAGGAACCACCGTCTTAAAGTGCACAGCAAAGCCATGAGAAAAAAGTAGTGTTTTTCCCTTGGTTAAATTCGGCTTTATGTCGTTTTTAAAAACCTCTGCTTGCTTGGTATCCGGCACGGCAACAAAGATAACATCTGCACGCTTCACAGCCTCAGCGTTACCATATACCTTAAACCCTTTATTTCTGGCCACCTTGACGGATTTACTCCCCTTGTAGAGGCCTATAATAACATTCACACCACTATCTTTTAGATTTAGTGCGTGTGCGTGACCCTGTGAACCAAAACCTAAAACAGCCATGGTTTTACCTTTTAAAACATTAAGGTCCGCGTCTTTATCGTGATATACTTTTGCTGCCATATTTTTTCGTTAATAAAATTATTTTCTTGGTAAAGCTACCTTACCTGTCCGAGTCAACTCCTGAACTCCAAAATTTTCCATCAGACCAAGAAATTTACTTACCTTCCCCTCACTACCTGTAATTTCAATTGTTACACTTGATGGCTGAACATCTACAATCTTGGCGCGGAAAATATCTGTAATCTGCATTACCTCGGCACGAGATTGAGGGTCTACACCTACACGAACTAGAACCAATTCGCGATCAACATACTCACCATCCCGAAAATCCTGTACCTCTAATGAATCAACCAGTTTGTTTAACTGCTTAACGATCTGATCCAATGTATCATCATCTCCACGAGTTATAATAGTCATGCGGGACATACTAGGGTCGTGTGTTGGAGCTACATTCAATGAGTCTATATTAAAACCGCGACCACTAAACAACCCAGCGACACGCGTAAGCACGCCGAACTTATTTTGAACCAATACTGATATAGTATGTCGCATGATTTGTGTTCTAAACAGCCATACAGTTGACTTAAGAGAAATCCGTATCATCAAAAATACGGAATTCAGGACAACCGGCGGCAGACGCTAGGATAAGGCCTAAACCGGGTCAACCTTTTTGCCGCTTATTCAAGCGACTTAAGGCCAATTCATGGCGCAATCGGAAGAACAACCGGCACTGCTTTTATGACTTTCCCATCAACGGATCGATATTGAGCTAAAATTGCAGCCTTTCTTTTAGGCGCTTTTGTTGAATCCCAAATCAATCGAAAATCATATACAACACCTATTTGAGTCGTTGCCATGTGCCGTTTTAATTTCTTCGTGTCAAATTTCCATACCTGTAGAGGTTCACTCTCAATAGTTGACTCGAATACCATAAACTCAATCTCGCCAGCATTAACTTTTATAGGTTTAGGCTTATCTTGATCAATAGCATAAATCTTCGCTGTAAAACCATCTGCACCAGGGTTATTATCGAAACTCAAAACTGAAGGCGAAGTAAATAGTCGGATAGAATCCACAGACCCGACACCGGGTAAACCAAGCGAAAGTGTTCCCTCATTAACACTATCCCGATCAGTCACACATCCACATACTGTTTGAGCTAGAAAGACAACAATAATGAACAGTTTAAATAATTGTTTCCATGCAAAAAATCTTACAGATTTTCTACGCATCAAATTTTATCTCTCAACTTACTTCGTGATGACTTCGGAACCGTAACCCCTTTTTCTTTTCGAGCTTTTGGCTTAATAGAATCAAGGATTCTCATTTGTGTTTCGTTCCTTTTGGTTCTGCTTTCATTAAAAGGTTTCATGAAAGTAGAATTCTCAATAGATTCTCTACTATATTTTTCTATTTCCTCTGGAGTCTCGATAACTTGAGGAGTCATAATAATAAGAAGTTCTGTACGACTTCTTATTTTTTTCGTCCTTTTGAAAGCTACTCCAAGATAAGGAATATCACCAAGTAATGGTATTTTAGTTTCACGCACATTATCCTGTGTACTGATCAAGCCTCCCATTACAACTGTCTGTCCATCCTGAACACTAACCATCGTACTTGCACTTCGATTATTAATTACAGGAACATTAAATCCTTCTGAAATTGGAACACTCGAAGTTGATAATGAACTTATAGTTGGCTCAACATCCAACTTCACCAATCCATCCGGACTAATCCTTGGAGTAACACTAAGCTGCACACCAACCTGTTCATAACTAAATGAGTTTACCAAATTTCCTCTTTCATTATAGCTGCTACCTGTAACAAAAGGTACACGCTGTCCAATATCGATAGTTGCGGGTTGATTATCGGCTGCTAAAATTTGCGGGCGACTCAATATTTCCAATTTCCCATCACTTTGCATAGCACGAAGAATAAAATCTACATCTCCATTAGTTATCGTCGCAGTTAAACCGCCAAGCGCGGATCCTGAATCACTTCCAAAACTAGAACCCGCAGAGAAATCATTACCCGATTCGTCATTAGGGAACGAAGCATCAGGAATAAAGTCTCGACTCACCGCCCAGTCAATACCTTGATCGCTATTGCCATCCAAAGTTACCTCAGCCAATAAAACTTGGATTAGTACTTGCCGTTGAGGTTGATCCAATTGATCAATCATTTCTGAAACTTGCGCAAAATAACGAGGACTGGCAGAGACAAGTAGAGCGTTATTAGTAGGTTCAGCCACAATAGCAACCTCTTCATCAAGTAATCTCTGAGCAGTCCCAACCGCCTCCGTACCAAGCACAGCTTGCACTCGCTGCCGAGCCTGATCGAGAAATTCTGTAAGAGCCACAGCAATTTCTTCAGCCTGAGCATTTTTCAAACGATACACCTTGGTAATCCGCTCCTGAGCAGGACTAGAATCAAGCTCAGAAATAATCTGTATCGCTAGAGAGACATAGTGTTCAGACCCTCCAACCAATAGACTATTAGTACGAATATCCACAGTAACAGTAAGCGCGTTCTGCTCTGCTGTGCCAATTGTTGGTTCATCAGCACCTTCATTCGAAGTATTGGATGGCTTAACTAATGTATAACGAATTGACCGAGAGTTAGCCTCCCCTCCTACAGCCTCCAAACGAAATAAACTAGTCAGTACTTCTGCCATTCGTGCTGCATCTGCATTATCTAATTGAAACACCTTGATCTGAGCAATCTGAGGAGAACTCGAATCAAGCTTGTTAATGACCTGTTCAATCAATTCCATGTTATCGACCGGAGCTGATACAACGAGTGAGTTGGTTCGCGGATCAGGAGTAATTAACACTCCTTCACGCAGACCAGTGGTGACTAATTCATTATCTTCAACAGTCCGGGTGATAAATTGCAATAACTCCTGACGGTCGGCACTTTGAGAAGTTAAGTTTTGAGGTTTAGTATTAAGCGCAGTGTTAAGAAGCAGTGCTAAGTCAGTAGCACTGGCATGCTTTAAAGCAAACACACGAATTTCAGATACTCGACTTACTTCATCTGTGTCTAATTGCTTTGCCAATTCCTGAATACGCTTCAGGTCATTTTCGCCGGCAGAAACTACGAGCGCATTAATACGCTCGTCCACACTGATGGCCACCGAAGGGCCACTAGTTGCACCTGCATCTCGATAGAGCCCTTGAATAATCTGAGATACACTAGTCGCATTAGCTTTTGATAGAGAAACAACGGCTACATTTATATCTGGGTCTGTCTGCTCGGAGTCTAAACGTTGTACCAAATCGCGAACCATAGGCAGGTCCTCAGTTGCAGCCCCAATGACTAAGGCATTAGCAATAGAATCAGCAATAATAGTCACCGGTAGCGGAGCTTGCCCTCCTGGCGGAGTTGTTCGGCCGGCAAAAAGTCTATCAAGCATGGTTTTCAATTTTACCGCTGAGCCATTGTTTAAAGAAATTACTTCGTATTGATTCTGAGCTACAACCGCATCTGCATCTAGCTTTTCAAGCAACTGGTCAATAATAGAAAAACTCTCCTTGCCACCAGTTACCAATAAAGTGTTAGTGCGTTCATCGGGCGTTACAGCCACAGGAACAACAGCATCAAGATCCCCAACAGAGGCTTCTGCTGCTCTTTTCGACTTAAAGAATGTCTCAATTGTTGAGGCTAAACGAGTCGCTGATGCATAATTTAATTGATAAAGCTTCAACCCTCCGGACCTAGCATAATTCTCAGTATCGATTTGATTCACCACTTCACGAACAACTGCCAAATTTTCCGGGCTAGCCGAAATAATGAGCGTATTCGTTGCGTGATCCACTGAAATTGCGATACTCTCGCGACTAGCCCGAGCAATACTAGAGCGAGTCGTTCCAGGGCGATACAAGCCTTGTTTAACCAACGAGCGCAACATTGAAGCTGCACGCTGAGCATCAGCGAACTTCAAGGGAATAATCGTTAGCTGACTTGTCTCAGCTGTTGGTTCAATATCCACTTTCGCAACAAGTTCTCGAATCAATTCTAAATTCTCGTTACTGGCAGTAACAATTAGCGAATTGGTTAATCCATCCGACTCAACATTTACACGTTCCTGCGGCTGACTCGGATCACCTGGTTGAGCCATGTTTCGACGGCGAGCTGCAAAAACATCATTGATCATACCAGCAACTTGCGAAGAGTCATTATGAACCAAAGGCAAAACTTCAACCTTGATGCCCGGATTATCCATTTTCGTATCTAATCGCTGAATCAAGCTGTTTACAATGGCTAAAGTTTTTGAATTAGCTGCAATTATTAAAGCATTTGTTCGCCCATCCACAACAATATTTGGTCGATCTTCCTGCCGAACCTGTTCCCTTGACTGACCTTCATAAAGATTCTCGATTATATTCTGTATTGTAGAAGCATTAGCGTGATCTAAAGGATAGATTTGAATAGCCTCCATACCTCCTACAGATGGAATATCCAAAGTGGTAATAACCTCCTCAATTAGCGGCAATAAATCCGACCTAGCCGCCACAATTAATGTGTTAGAGCGATCATCTCCTTGAATTGAGAATGCATCACGAGCCGCGGGAGCGTCTGATACAACAACCCCCTCTTCTTCCATATAAAGCCTTAACCGAGTTATTTGCCGACTTATTCCCTCACGCGACGGATCGTTACTATCTTCATTAAATACGGATTGCAACATGGGCAAAACTTGATCAGTAGAAGCATGTTTTAATTTAAATATTTTCACATCCGTTACGAAGTTCTCAACATCCTTATCGAGATCCGTAATTAATCTTTCAGCTAGGTCGACCGAATCAGGACTACCACTCATGATGATACTATTACTTCGGTCATCTACTCCAAAATTTAATTGATCAACTAAGGCTTTCCCTCCACTTCCTTCTGGCTCTGCTTTCCCTCCAGGCCCCTCTCCAAGCGATTGACTTTGTGAAAATATATTTTCCAGAGTATCTCGAACATCTTCTGCATTAGCGTGACTTAAAGCTACAACTCGAATAGCAACACCATCAATCACAGAAACGGAATCCATCAAACTAACGAACGCTTTCAAAGCGATCATATTATCAGGCGTAGAAGTGACAATCAGCCTATTAATCCCATCTGAAGATTCCCCGAAAATCTTTATTGGCTGAGTTAAATCCAATTGAACCGGCTGCCCTTCATTATTGGTAAGATTTAATTTCTGAATCTGCTCAACCAAGTTTTGAGCCTCTTCTGTAAGCCCTCCTTCACTGGCATCTGCACGAATCATAGTCTGTACAATCTCAGCTAAGTTTTGAGCATTAGCTTTGCGCAACTCAATAATTTCAACATCAGCCTCAGCAAAGGCTGGAGGCACATCAATACGTTCTATAATTTTGGAAATTTGATCGAACATATCTGGCCTAGCCAAGACAACTACCGATTCCGTTCTTGCATCTGGCCTCACATCTAGAATTTCACCCGGACTGGTTACTTTCAACTCTTCGAAATACTCTTGAAGGTATCCTACAGCATCTTCAGGTTTTGCATTTCGTAATTCAAAAAACTTCATGTCAATCTGACTTATACTGGGTTTATCCAGATTCTCTACCAGCACATCAATGTATTCAAAATCCAACGCTTCCGCCCTAATGATAACTGATCGAGTTCGTAAATCCGAAACGGCAACGACCTTAGGCGGTTGAGGAACCTTTTTCGGCTTACCATCTTCGATTACTGTTTTTTCAGGCCTAGAATAAATATCCAAAATCGCCTTGGCCAATCCTTCAGGATCGGCTTCCTTCAACTGATATGTTCGAAACTCCGCATCGCTTTCAATGATTGTATAGTTCAGGTCATTTACAATACGAGAAACACGATCTAATTCATTGGACTTTCCTGAAGCTAAAATTGCATTTATTTTTTCATCAACCGCAATATATATAATACCATCCTCTTCTGTAGAATCTTTCTGACTGTTTTGATCGTCATCATTTACGCCAGGAAGCGCGTCTACCAATTTTATAGTTACCCCTGATAGTTTTGAATAAAATCCCGTTAAGGTTTCAGCGAGATCTCTAGCTGGAACACCCTCAGATGAAATTACCCTGATTTGCAGAGTCTTATCTATGGCTGCTTCATCCAAGCTACTGATCATTCCATCGATTTCAGTAATCTGTTCTGCAGTGGCAATTAAAGTTATACTATTGGTGAAAAGATCCGCCGTAATGATTGGCTGTTTGGCTTCATCTAGCTTATCAAAAAGTTGAACAATCTGATCAGAGACAGTAACTGCATCAGCATTTTCAAGCAGGACATAATGTATCTGCCGCGGCACTCTTTCTGGCTTAGCATCAAGCATTGATAAAAGATTTGTTACCATCGGCAACTGCTCCTTAGGCACCAATACAAATAAACTGTTTGTTTCAAGATTCGGCCAAATCTCCACTAAACTTTTTATCTGCCGGCTATTGATTTTGGATTTTGGATTTAAGGACAACACCTGTTCCACCATACTCTCGAGAATCTCACCGACAGCTTCAGCCTCAGTATGTTCTAATTTAAATAGCTGAATCTGAGCATTTTCCACAGCATCCTCTGGCTTCACATCCAGCATACCGATTAGATTTTTCACAATTGGTATTTGATCAGGAGGAACTAAAACAAAGATACTGTTCGTATCGCCATGGGGCCATATCCTTACCAACCTTGCCATTTGACTGGTCGTTAACCCGGGTCTCGGATTCAAATAAAACAGACGCTCCACCATGTCTTCCAACATATTTGCCACTTCTTCCGCATCCCCAAATTTCAACGGAAATAATTGAATCTCGCCTAACTGTTCTTGCACCTCACTGGAAGTGTCCAACATTTTTACCAATCTTTCTGTCAACGGCTGAAGATCAGGAGGAACAACAGCCATTAGAATATTACTATCTTCATGCGACCAAAAACGAACCGAGTATCTACGCGCCCTTCGCTCCTCTTCAGTACCTGGTGCTAATTGAGCCATGCGATCTATTATATCCTCTAATACAGTCCCTAGCCTTGATGCACGGGCATGTTCTACTGGATAAACCTTCAACTCCCCGCTTTGAAGCGCTTCCTCTGTCTTTTGATCCAGCAGCGGAAGAAGTTTTTCAACTAAAGCAGTTTGTCTGGGCGGAACTAAAACAAACAACGTCTTCGTCGGCTCATCACCCCAAACTCGAACTTGATAACGCCTACGTGAACGGTCTTCAGACGATCCAGGCATTAACATGAGAACTCGTTCAATCATATCCTCAAGTGTTTGGCCTACAGATTTAACCTCGCCATTTTCAAGTTTGTATATCTTGATATCGACACCTCCTTCAGTTTCCCCTTTAATATCAAGCTGACGCACCAACTCAGTTACTGTTTTCACTAACTCCACCGGCCCAACAATAAGCAAACTATTGGAATTAACCTCAGGAGTCACTGTGACTTCCGGGTTCTCATCATTTGAGCTACTACTTCTAGATGAACTACTCCTACTTCTAGATGAACTACTACGCGCACTGTCTCCACCTTGAAGTGCTCGATTAACAGCATCCGCAACCGAGGCCGCTTCGGCTTTTTCAAGATGAACAACTTCCATAACAGACGCCTCAGGCCGCTCCATCTTATCAAGTGTTCCCACCAACTCTTCCGCCATTGAAAGCTGGGATGGGGTTCCTTGAACGATTACAGCATTGATTGCTTTAGCCGACGTGACCTTTGCCTTTGCCTGCTGAGATGAACTTCGGCCGTATCGATACCGATAATAGCTACTACTTCGAGAACTACTACTAGACGAAGTATCATCTGCCCCCAGCATCTCACGTAAAACCTTGGCAATATCTTCCGATTCACCCCTGACTAAGCGGAAAGTCTTTATTCCATGCGTGACTTCAGCTGCCTCCTGAAAATCTTCTATTAGTTTTTCTATTTTT
>CEUA01087584.1_pt1 | contig 16864 bp, 10 predicted proteins | sample 361541 | NCBI WGS metagenome assembly CEUA01 (sample SAMEA2623079, study PRJEB7988) | marine metagenome | isolation source: saline water (ENVO:00002010), including
CGGTAAAGGATCGGTGTACGGAACGAAAGCACCTCGAGATCCGTCGCGAACAACCCACTCAATAACATCGTCTCTAATACTATCCTGAACACGACGTAGGTTGTTAAATATTTGAATTCTCCCTTTACGAGCAAAATCACGATCATAAGTCAACATAAAGTAATTACTTGTATTACTACGGTTATCCGCCAACTGTCTCTCATCGACACGACCAAAGGTAAGGCGCGCTTCAGGTCCCAATTGTGATCCCGCGTAAATGTTGTACCCCCTACGGTCTCGCTTATAGAGATAATCAGGTAAATTATCATTTTCGAATCGATCAATTATACCATTGTTATTCATATCAACGCCGAACAAGAACTCAGGCCGATCGGAGGCATAACGCAAAAAAGGCTCATCGTAGTCCGGCACTGAATTTTGTCGAAGTTCCGAATCATTTTGGTTGAAATCGTTGACAAAATCATTGTTCTCGTCATAGCCAGGAAAAACCCGATTATCTTGAGAAAAATTAGAACGTAACCAATCCGGATTTCTGTCCTGATCATCATTATCGTCAACGAATTCATACACAAAACGTGTGTCATCATCATAGTTAATATCAGCGGCATCGTTTTGCGTACCAGCCAAGTATGAACTCGTGCTGTAATCAGGATCCACATTATAAACTTCCCCAAACGCATAATATGGATAGGCACGTTTGTATACGTTCAAAAACCACGCATCAGCAGCATTATTGAACGCTCGATGTTTAGTTACGTCAATCTCTGAACGACGTGGATAACGAAAATGTTGTCGGTTACGATCCCATTCAGCTGATAAATAAAACCCCGCCACGTCTGTTACATCTAGTGTTACACCAAAAATCTCATTTGCAACCGGCAAACCGTAGTTAACTCGAACAAAACGCTGATTGGATCCATCCTTTACATTGCCGTCTGCACGTACTGTGCGTTCAGGAATTCCGTCCGACAATAATACGGGCTGGCCATTAGAGTTAAGTTGCCGATTCGACGTAACATCTATTCGATAATCGTTTGCTAATAGCATTAAGAATTCGATGCTTTTTATCTGTTCAGGCTGTGGACCAAAAGAATTGCGATATTGGGGACCTTCCAGATCATAAACTAACGCGATGACTTCATTACCATCGGCCGCCAAAAATCCTTCCCGACGAAATCCACCTTGAACAGATGGATGAAAATCCAAAATATTGTTATCTCCTATACGTCGACGGTTACTATATTTTTCACCGTCAATGGTGGTAATAATCATTTCCTCTTGAAAATAAGCTGCTCCCGCAATTCCATCTTCAGGCGAATCATCACTCAAACGGACCTCAATCCGAGAAACGTCAGCATTATTTTGTCCCTCGGTAAGCGTACCTCCAAATGGATTACCCTGAAATGCCTGTCCCTTTGTTTGCGCATTAAAAGCACTTAGATACGTAGCACCCAATTTAACAAAATCGCCAACCTGGACTGTTCCACGACCACCTATAAGGTTCGTATCATTTGATCGCTCACGACCTCCACCCGTGGAGGTCGCCGTCAAACTTCCTGTTGCACCGGGCGAAGATGGACGCGAAGCAAGAAACGTCGCCTCATATTTATCCGTGGCCAAATCCAACTGAATACCCGCAAAAGTAGGTTTTGAGAAGGTCATTGGTGTCAGCGTAGTTCGAATCCTATCACCGATTGTAAGAGCATACGCATATTGCCCCTTCTGATCCGAAGCAATAACCACACTGGAAAACCAGCTACTAAAATTAGTAGTTTTGAAAAGGTTGCTCCCAGCGGTTTGGGGAGCAGAAACGCGCCAATCATAAATCAACTGACCACGAGTGATGTAGTTACCGTAGAGGTCGTAAAAATAGAAGCCCTCTTGGGTAGTACTGACATATCTCTGGTACTGCCGCCTCGCATAATTTGTGTAACTCTGTTGGCGCCACTGATATTCATTGAACAATTCCTGTGGCACATACCATTTTTTCACTGAAGGATCAAGGGCATCGAACAAGATCCCAGGTCCCGCAGGCTCATAGGATAGTTCACCTCCACGCCGCACGCCTAGACGCGAACCGAAATCTTCCTGAGCTAACGTTTCCACAGCACCAAAGCCAATCATAATTGCAGTGCTCAATGCCATGAAGCTCTTAATCTTACTCACGATACCCTCCCTTGGACTTTTCTACAATCGACGACAAACATCGTCCGATTGAGGAGACTCAATAAGCCACGTTAACAATACGCATGAATTGGCTATCGCCCTGATCTGCCTCTATAATAATTCGACAAACATACATCCCGGGTGCAACCAATTTACCTGATAAGTTTTTTCCATCCCAACGAAACTGTTGGGTACCTACTAATCCCTGTGAACCTCTACTCACACCTGTAGCTATTATCCTGCCACTCAGGTCAAACACCTCCACCGAAACTGGGCGCTCTTCAGTAATCTTTAGCAAAGTAAATTCTACCAATAATTCATCATTTACCCTATCACCATTTGGTGTCAAAAACGTATTCATGGTTACATCTTGGATTAAATCACTACCAAGAGGCATCAAACTGACTCGAGCCGTGGAGGAATTAACCAATTCAGTCGCATCACGCGACGAGGTATCAACCCTCTGGAATACACCTTTTTCGCCATTAGAAGACCGTACAAAACTACCGAATTCTATCCCTTCTCTGTACGAACGAGATTCAAACTGAACTTCTACTAATGCATGGTCGTTGGCCCTTAATCCGCCATTAATAGATTCTGGAAATTGCAACCATAACGAATCTCCGGCTGTCTCCGCAATTTTTAATTCAGCGCCCGACACATTAAAAAAACCACCTGCATCGCTGCGCTCAAAATATGTCTCAAATTCTGTGGCAACTGCAGCGGTCAATTCCGTATCTGGATCTTGAAGCGAAGGAATTGCAGAAACAGCAACAGTACCCAACCTAACCCCACGCAACTCAGCTATTTGGGGTGTTACAATAAGCAATTCATCAAAACCGTTTCGCACAGAGTTATCTGTCGGGTCCGGCGCTGCAGCCCGAACAAAATACGAAAACCGTTGATTTTTTAACGGGTCAATATTGGTTGGAGCACCATAGTCATCCGAAGTAACAATCAGATCCGATAGTGGACGATCCCTAGCTTCATCCGCAACAACAGCCAATTCTCCTGCTAACTCCAAAGAAAGTGGCGGAGCTAGATCAACTAGGACTTGACGGACACGACCGGTCTTAAAAGGGTTTTCTGAAACAATATTAACCCGTATTTGCAGAAACTTTCGTGGATTTGGAGAAGTGATCGTAGCTTGATTTTTTCCTTCCGTTGGAGCATAAGACTGGCTCCACTCACTCCAACCGACAAACGCTAATTCACCATCTCGATCGTACGTGGATTTTGGCGCTCTACGCAACTTCTTACCGTCCTCGTCAATTAGACCATCTCCATCATTATCTATCAAATCAATAGGATCTTCATCCGTGACGCCATCACCATCATCATCTTCACGAGATTTGTGTTGCTTACTTTTAGGTAAGCCCTGCCAAATATCCCAAGCAAGCCACTGAAGAACCAATTCATCATAAACTTCTTTTGCCACTTCCGTTCTTTCTTCTGCACCCGCTATGGATACAACTTGATAATAAGTATAATTAGTATCCGTTTGATCTGAAGTTCGTGTCTGAATTTCAATCCTTACGTCCGAATGATTACTCAGCGGTTCGATACTTTCAACAATCTGTCCTGTCTGAGAATCACGCTCGGCAATTAAAGCATCCCCTTCCCAGGAGATTCTTGGGAGCGTCTTTCGAATAAAATCACCTCTTGAATCCGTAAGCGAGATCGGAGGAGAATATGCCCAAACGCTAACAGGATATCCCTCACCGTACAACTGGACCTCACCTAGAGTAGCCAGCGAACCATACCGGCCAGACTGTTGTCCTGTCACATCAATGTCCCGAATTTGTAGGAATCTAATCTTGCGAGTATTAAATGTCTCCCGAAAAATGCGCACAACTTGATCGTGATTATCAACGTGCTCCTCAGATATGATATTATCCCATTTCAAACCATCTTCTAATTGGGGAAAGTCGTCTCGTTGTTCCATACTCACAGGTTTTAGTAGTGTCCCGTCAGAAACAAGAATATCTGGCCCGAGGAAAGCCCCCTGATGGCTCTGATTAATCCGTTTATTTACGACTGAAACGTTATCTACCCAAAAAACCGCTCCCAAATCATACCAGGCCGTTCCCTTTACATAAACCGGAGACCATGTGTTTGCCTGCCACTCAGAATCGTATAAACCGTCGGTAGCTAACTCCGGAGCACCTAAACCACCATGTTCAAAAGAAGCCCCTGCTCGTTGTTCCGGGCGTAGCGCATAATTGTCACCCTTGGCCCAGACCTGAATCTCTGCAACACGAGGCACTTCTTTTGCAAAGTAAAGAATCGCCCCTTGTTTCTCCTCAGGTAATACCTCAAACTTCTGCGGAGCACTCAACCCATCATCATCATCCTGTAGTTCAACCAAAAGTCCTCCGGCCGTAAGCCGTTGATATACCATTGCTCCTCGGCGTTCAACAGGCAAAGCTTCATACAAGGATCGTCCTTCTTGGCCCGCGCCAAGGAATGAATCACGCCACAAATCCGAATCCGTAACTTTCAGTCGTAGATATTGAATAAATCCACCATCAATATCAGGCAACCCATCCAAGTCCCAATCGGCCCGGTCCAGCGGTGAAATTGGAAACGTCATCTGAACATAGCGACCATCCGTGCCAGGGGTCGGACGCAAAGCTAACGCAGCAACAGTCTCACCTCCGGAAGCTCCACACGAAGTACCACCAGCGTAACCAGCCCCTTCGTCACGTACGCACCCTCCTTGTTGGGTAGCCTTTCCTGCACTGAAATTAGTAGCCACCTGACCAATCAGCGAAAAATTTATTCGGTTACCAAGAGGAAAAGGGAAACGCTCGCCCATAGACGCAAACAATGCAAATGACTTAATAGGCTCTCCTAAAAATTGACCTTCTTTTTCTCCAGCCGGGAAAATAATTGTAACGCTATCGACATAAACCAATCTACCTAGATCTACCTCTAACTCCCACTTGCGCAAATTTTCAACATCAAAATCGTGTGAGCCACCTAATCTCCCTGCAAAATCAGCAGGTGTGTCTGGTTCCCAGTATGTAGAAAAGTCGCCATCTATAGCTCTAAACGCATTCGAGCCATTTGACAACGATGTAGCCCCCCCACTAACGATATTCCCACCGGCCCGAACCAAATCAGAATACTCAAATTCCGAAGCAGTAGGAGCTACATTATTTGCCTTATCATAAAAAGTAGGACGAATACCCGAATCATCAACATTCAGAATATCCGCCTGCTCAATCGGAACACTCAACGAATTTACAAGATCGTTTTGATACACCCAATTCCGCCAATGGGATGCTCGGTCCGTACGGATTGAATTACCGAAAACCCGGTACGCATCACCAGATTGTGCCCAAGATGACATCGCTAACGCGACTATCAACGAAAACCCCATCGCCAATTTATGTGTACGGTTCATGAACATTCTCCGCTCATAAGTTTATCTCAATACACCACGGAAACCAAACGACTAACCGCCGCACTAGCCTCATCAGCATCTGCCGACAAACGAACGACGTAAATACCCGGAACTACCATTATGCCAGCATCATTCTTCCCATCCCATGAATCAGAATAACCTCCCGACCGCAATTCTTTTTCTAAATGGCGCACACGGTTTCCACCCAAATCATATATTTCAAAATGTAAAGCTCGATCTTCTAAGAGGCGTTGAACATCATAGCCGACTAGGAGTTCGTCGTTGACACCATCCCCATTAGGCGTAAAAGATTCTCCGGAGAATTGCACGTTTGAAATCAGATTAGTTCCCTGAGACGAAATATCCGCAACGACAGCCAAGGAATTTCGGTCTGAGAGCGCATCTCTAAGTGTAAAGTCAACCACATTTGCTCCCTCAACTGGCTGAGGAAGAAAGAGAGCCAAGGTATCTGCATCTGCTCCCAGCGTAAGTATACCGTTTTTTGTAAACAACCTTTTGTAACTAGCTTGCAAAGTATCCAAGAATACGTTGGCTGAAAAATTAGTCTGGAAATCTATCACGCGCCCCCTAAATCTCAGATCTAAAATGACGTCACCGCCACTACTCACATCCTCAGGCTTTATGTCAGAGAAACCGACCACGAACTGATCATCATCAACGTGCAGAATCTTAAATTCTGCCCCATCTATTTCTTCTTCATCAGCAGTAGCGGCAAGAGTTAATTCAATATCTTGAATCGCGAGAGACTCGACTGCATTGACTCGTGCAGGAGTAAAAACCTGAAGACAATTTATCCCATTGTTCTCAGGACCTAATGAGGCTTTTATTGCCATATTAAAAACAGTATCGCGACCTGCAATAACGCCCACTGAAGGAGCAATCTCACCAACAACAAGATCCGTTATTTGCGGTGCAGAATATTCGAATCGTAAATTATTTAAAACTGTGGCAGCATCTGGGGAAAGGCTTTCAAATTCTATCTGAATTTGAATAAAGGGGCGACCACTCGGAGCCTTAATAAGCTCTCCACTATTTACTTTCTGAACACCACTCCAAAACTCCAGGTCTGGTTCAACTTGCCGTCTCAAATTCCCAGGAAGCGACTGATATTCTTCTCTTGTCAAACGGACGCTTTCGCGTTCCTCAGGTAACAATGCACTAAAAACCTCACGGGCTTCCAAGTTGTATTGAGGATCATTTAAATCAACCTCTTCTCCCAATGTCCGAGATCCTGGACGCCGATCGATAACGATAGCTCCCTCATCCTTCCATTCTACTTGACTTTCAAATTCGTTAACACGAAACATCACCTTTGGCTCAGCATTCAAACCCGTTTGGACTCTAACGGTGACATTCGAATTTGTGGGGTCTCCTATCTTTTCCTCATCCCAAAAAATTCGACCCAAGGTCGCAGCTGGTAGTGGCAAGGGGCGCGATTCATAATAGGCTTGCGGCACAAAACCGTCAGCATAAAACTCCATTTCGGCAAGATCATAATCCAACTGAGTGCGAAAATCGATACGCGAGTACCTTAATTTAGACGGTGGGTCAAAATCTACTCGGATCGTATCGAGAACATTTACAGGCACACTCTGTTCCGTTACGAACGTGGGAAAGGATGGCGCAATCTTTGTGAACACAGGAAACGCAAGTTGTCCAACATCAGGATCGTCAAGGCTTAAACCTGGAACTACTTTTTCAGTTCCAGGAATTCCACGGAAAAACGTATACGCAGATACTCGAACAGGACTCTCTGAGCTAGGAAACAACCTCACTAAGCGAATAGGAAAGAACCGACCGAGATCGACGTAAAGCGTCCATATCTGTTTTACATCTTGTCCAACCCGGTCAATGCGCTCAAAATGAGTATCTGGGTCACCATCAAAAACCCACGCTAATCCTTCTTGCAACCTTTGTTTCGTAAGAGCACGCTCAAAAATACCCAGCGTGGTCAAATTCAAACCTTTGTTAAACTTGTCTCCTCCAGGCGGCCGAGGAAAGGATTCAGCAACATTCACCATTGCCTCAACAGAATCAACCCCAGATAAACGCAAAAGTGCGACAGTATCTACATCACGGGGAAAACTACTCCACTTATTTATGATGATCTCACCTTTCAAAACTCGCCGGTCCCCTACTTCTGCATCCTGCAACGCAACAACGTCATGTCGGGTAACATTCTGACTGAATTCGCGAAGTAAAGAATCTTGAGTTGAGGCAGCATCAACTCCGATTGATATATCAGGAACAGCAATAAGAAGAAATGGATCTATGGGTGAGATGCCGTTTTCAGACCTGGTTAGATCTATCGCATCTAAGAATCTTTGTTCAGAGATAGGGCCCTGTTGAGCTTCTCCCCAAGAGAAATCACCAGGAATTGAAAAAATTTTGAGTTCTGCAAAGACCTCGCAAGCCAGTCCCACCACAAGTAAAACAACGTTGCAGAAAACTCTCATTCCCTCGTCTCCAAGAATTAAGGGGCTACTAGAACGAAACTATTGCGTAAATCAGAAAAAAGAAAGAAAGAAGCTCAAAGAGAGGGAGGACATACCGCCCCCCCTCTCTTCGAACAAAACTACCAGCTACGAAACAGCAATTGCAATTACTCTACGGAAGCCTTGATACGACCCCATGAGTCAGCTTCTACAGCTGTTCCACCACCGGCACCGACCAAACGACCATCAGCGAAACGCTCAGCGTAACGCCACGTAGCAGCCTGACCTGTCAATGTGTGGAAAGCACGGTATTCTGACGGAGCTACATCAAAGTCAGGAACCGAAATCTGAAAACCAATGATCTTACCATCGGAAAGATCCGTGGCCTTACTATCACCAGGAGCGTTCCAAATCAAGTCATCAAACGGAGTAACAAAGAATTCAAAGATAGTCGTAGTTGGACCTTCACCTACAGATCCACCACCACCATCAGCATATGGCAATGCGTTAACCCACTCAGATCCACCGCCCTGATAACCGACGTGGCGTCCATCTGGTGTGTCGCCAATAGCAACATACTGCTGTGCAGTACGGTTACCGTTCAATTTCTGTTCTTCGTCTGTCCAATTCTCATCAGCCGAACCGGTATAATCGCCACCAGTGTGGTCACCATCAAGCATGAATTCAATGGCATCATGACGCCACAACTGACCAAGGTCACCACCAGCATATTCATTCACGTATACGTTATCGACACGCTCCATGCCCATATAAACGTGTGACGCAGCACCGTTGTATCCCAACCAAATACGATAATCTAAGTCGGCAGGATCATATTGGGCACCTTCACCTACTGTCGGATCCTGATAGAAATCAGTCGTTACGAGGGCAGGATCACCAATAACATCCTCCCAGTCAGCAACACTTACATCGGTCAAATCGATGTCGGCAAGATCAGAAGCAGGAATTTCAAAAAGCAAATACACATTGTCACCAATGTGCGCACTCGAACTTCCAGCGATAAACCCAACTGTCAAGAGAGATAAGAGAATCTTTCTCATTTTGTTTAACTCCTCTATAATGAGTAAAAAAGAACTAAAAACAATCTTCGATCGTTTCGAAATTTACAGTGCACGTGCACTGCGCGGAGAAAAAAGGTACCCGTTATACTATAAAACCTTTAACAAAAAACAGCTATTGAATGCCCTCCTTTCCACGGGAAGCGTCACAACGCACTGCCGCCTGTCAGAAACAGGCAATTAGATAAGATCTTCGCGATCTATACGAAAGCAATAATAGCAACCGCAACAACCACTGTCAAGAGTATTTTGGCTGAAAGGACATGCTCAAACGTTCACCCTTTTTCTCCTCTCAATTCATTGTGTTTTTTTCCAAAATCTCATTTTTTAATCGAGATAAAAATAGAATTGACGTATTAGCCAATTGGCAACAATTCCTTACTTTAGTTGTTTTGATTCTGGATTGAAGCCTTCTTCTTCAAATCGAATTTGTTTAACCAAATGCATTCCTATGGAAAAAGGTCCGGATGCCATTTCTCCCGTCAGTGCACCTTGAACACGGTCACGAAAACTCCGGTCCGTTTCTCCAGCCAAACGGACCGTGCTAGCATCTACTGTACCCATAACCGTACGCCCACTCCGATAGATAGCAGTTATCGGTCGGTATTCCTCAGATGCACCACTATCGTCAAAATCTATCCTATTCACCTTATCCAAAGGAATGAATCTCTTTTTCCTACCACGAAAAAAATCAAGACGCTGCTTTCCTCTAATGCGTAGGTCGGACACTTTGTATCTCTTACCCTCTGAGGTTATTATAGTTGCCGTGATAACAACCTCTTGCGGCACGAGAGACTTCCGATCTTGATCAAAAATAATTTCCCTCACGTCGCTGAGCAAAATAAAAAATGGGCCTAAAGAAGTTACACCAATAAATCTCCGGCCACTCCCTCCTCCTCCGACTGCATCCTGATGAGGCATCGAATTCCCTCCACCAAACATATACCCGGACACAGCCTTACCAGACCTCATAGAAAAAGAAACTTCTTGCCGTTCATCTCTAGCCTCTCCCTCAAACCTTAAGCGGTCTATCAACAACAGGGACATCAACCGACGTTGACCTCCTATATAAACCTCTAACTCCTGGCGTCCTTGATATGTTAGGTCCCTTACTTGATGTTGATTCCCGAATCGATCAACGACCGTTGCCTCAATTGCGGAGGTTGCTTCAATTCCACCAACAAAAATCAAGAAAAGAAAAGAAAAGAAACATTTTTTATCTCTTATCATTAACGAATTTCCGTTCACTGTACATCCCCATTTTCCCCAGCCTCATCGATCTGACCCGGTGCGGGCGGAGGTCCGATGACGACATTTTGTGTTTGTCCCATGCGAACCTGCACCGGACGGATATCGTCACTGCCAGTACCAGCAAGGTTTTCGATGCGAACCTTATACTCTCCCGTTGGAACAATAAAATATCTGACTTCCGTCGAGGTCATACCCCTCCCTAAAACTGTTCGAAGATTATAATCATAAATTAGAAAAGGCATCTGACTACGTTCCTGCCCTTCAAAGAATATCAGTTGAAATCGCCCAATGGGAATCGTTACATAGACTTCTTGTCCCATGCGCACTTCTACTTCTTTTTCAACACTATCTTCAACATCCGTATTTACCACCACTATATAATTTCCTGGAGCTAAATCAACATATTGAGGTAAGGATCCATAGCCCGACTCAAACCCTATCGGAGAACTTGCAGCAGCTCTTGGCGATTCAGAGTATACCTCTTCTCCCGTTTCTTGGTCTAGTACATAGTAGTTGACTCTATTTATACCGGCTGTTTCCAAAAATAATCGCCCTTTGCCTTCAACAATAGGCGGTGGTCCGTATATCCCGTCTCTCCCACCAGTAGACGCGCAAGCCGTAATAAAAAAAATCAGAAGTAAGCCTGATCTGATACAAAAACGCTTAAAGTGTATAGTCAACATTTTTCCCCCAATCGTTATTTATAATCAAAATACATCTTGCTACCTTCATCGTGTTCACGATACATGACATGGTTGAGAATGTCAACGATTATCCTCGGCAAGCTCAACAATCACAAAATGCTTACTTCTGCTAGAAGACTCTGCAATATGGCGTCGGAATTTTTGGGGATCGTGCCATTTTTGAGGATAACTATCAGTCGTTGAAACGCCACGCCTTAATAATTGCTTCCAAAATTCTGGTTTTTTTAAAACGAATCCCCCTGCAACTACGAAAAAATCTGCCCCTAAACGGGCTAAACTATCAAGTTTGGCTTCGCTAAATTCATCCGGAGTAATTTGCCACCCTTTTCTATGGCAATAATATAACATGGTTGGACTCTGCGAACGAAATGGCGTTCCCGAATTTTCATCAAGGTCACCGACGACCAAAAGGGCATCTTGGGGTAGAGTCTTATCTACCCAGTGACCGAAATCGTAGCAGCTCTCATAATAAGCATGAACATTATTCGGCTGTTTATAGTAGGGTCGAATTGCATAAGCACTGTAGGCTAAAACAGAAAAAATCAAAGCCAACGCTCCGAGATATCTTATGTATTTTGAGTTTCCCAGTCGACACCCATAATCCAAGGCGACCACGGTTCCAACTCCCGCCCAAATACATCCAAGAGGCAAAAACGGGATTTGGTAATAATGAAGCTTTCGGTTACCCTCGGGCACCAAGATTAAATACAGTAATAATCCTATAAGCCATCCCCAAAGTGCCCATCTACTTCGTGCTATCCCAGTCTTATACGCACCCAGAATTAGCAATATAAAACCAAATGGTGTAAAAATGTTATGAATAAATCGCCAGGTCATCTGACGATAAAAATCGAAATCATACAACACACTTTGATCCCATTTATCGTAACCAAAACGATTCCAAATACCAAAAGTTAAGCCTGTATCGGTAAACAGATCTGAAGCATGTAGGTACCAGATCACGGATGGCAGTACGGAAACCATTAGATAAATCCACAGTAACCGTTCATACACAAATTTCCATCCCCACTTAGCAAGAGCAATAGCCACAAGCGGGAAACCTAAATACAATGTAGGAATTTTAACCAAATAGCAAAGTGATGCTAATATGAGAGCACATACGTAATAAACAATCTGTTCAGACTCGGTCCAATATTTGAATGTCAGGATACTGGAGACACTAAGCAAAAGCATCAGCGATTCGGGCAAAAAAGTACGGCCAAAAAACACACTCAATGGTGTCACCAGGAAAAAAAACATCGCCCAGAGTCCAACAGATGAAGAAAGACCTGCATTTCGCGCTAAGATAAAAATCAATATAGATGTCGTTACAGAAAATAATGCAGAAAGGAAACGTCCAAACCACTCACGAACCTCGCCAAGAGTTTCGTAACCCAATGATACAAAATAAGGGTATAAAGGAAAATTCATTTCCACCATACCAGGTCCGTCACCACGCCAGTCAACGCGCGGCGAGAACAAATCAAAGTCTTCTTCGAAAAAGTTGCGAGCTACCGCCGCTGTATCAGCCTGTCTCCAAGCTTGCTTATCTATCAGGGGCTCCCCGATTTCAAACATACGAAGAGTAAACCCAAAGAGAAGCAAAGTAACTAAGACCCACACAGTTCTATAAGCCAGCATGATAGCGTTTAGTACGACCGCCAATCGGGAGACATATCGTCACGATCGTCGTTATCTGTCAAATTCAGAGGCATTCCAACCAGTTCAGGCAAATCATCTAAATCAAAACCTCGGGTAGAAACAATATAAATGTCGTAATCATCTTCTTGCATCTTACCTGCATATGCAAGTGATCTTCCATCGGGTGAAAAAACAGGTTCTTGTTCATATGTTTTCTCAGCATTAGTAATACGAATACGACCCGTCCCATCGGCAAGTGAAAGCATTAATTCTTGCCCGCCAAACTGCTCAGAATTGAAAGATACGCGTCTCCCCATGGGATCCCATGCAGGGAACCAATCAAATTTTCGATTATTAGTTAATCTAACTCTCTTAGATCCATCTGTATTTATGACATAAATTTCGTCATTGTCATGGAAAACAGAAGATGTAAATGCTACACGTTTACCATCCGGCGACCAAGAAGGTTCCCGACCAGAGACAAGTTTCCTTTTGTTTGAACCGTTAGAATCCATTATCCAAACTGCTTTTTCCCCATCTCGCTGACTTACCCATGCGATTTGAGTTCCATCCGGCGACCAACACGCCCGTTGATCACGTTGGGCATGCTCGGTCAAACGAATTACACCAGATCCGTCTTCCTGCATTACATAAATGTCGATATTACTCATTGCATCACCCCTTGTAAACAAAATTTTCTGACCATCGGGCGACCATGAGGGATGCTGCTCAGTTTCCTTCGAATCTGTTAATCTACGAATTCCGCCTCCATCTGCAGCAACTGTAAAAAGGTCCCAACTCCTTGCCGATTGCGGCGTCGATGCATAAACGATAGTCCCATATGCCTTAATCTCTTCTGTTTCTTCCATGGGGACCTCAAACACCATCGAATAGTCTTGCGTTCCGCTTATCGGCGCAGTTTCGACAACGACCGTCCGTGTTTCAAGATAACGCCCAGTAGACACATTCACCGTATAAGACCCTGGACGTAAGTCGATACCACTATCCTGTTCAGGCAGAACATATATTCCTTCCGGAACATGTTTGTTAAATTTATACTGCACATCGTTGGCATCCAATCGAACAAGATTACCAGCTCCACCCCTTATATCTATAGTCACCTGATTCGTTCCGCAGGAAACCGAAATCAAAGATGTAACAATCAAAACTACAAATAGCCGCATAAGATTCTCCATTTAATAAAGCGTCACTACGAAAGGCCGCTTAAACAACGCAGTTCATGACTCAAGTGTTGCATCAAAAAAGAAAGCTCAGAAATATCTTCACCGTAAATTGGCTTCCCAATGCGGAAGAAGGCTTTCGAGAAAGGCCGTACATAACTTTCATACTCAATACCGATAGGAATAATTGGGATTCGTAAATCATAATCTTCTTGAACATGTAACAAGTGCTCTACAATTTCTTTCTGTAATTCTCCCAAAGATCCCTGGCAACGCATACCTTCTGGATGCGAAATCACTATCTCGCCATTTCTATACAACCCACTCAAATAATTCTGTAAATCGAGATTTGCTAATCGAGCAGCCTTAATTGCTTCCCTGCGAGCGGTTTTGTCCTTAAAACGGCGAATATCCTTCGGACGAGTAACTTTTACTCCGCCGAAGTGCTCCAGAATCCCCCACAAACCGGTTTTCATAACAAACGTGGGATAACGTTTCGTATAACGATACAACGAAACACCTTCCACTAATATGTCCCTGTATGCATGGTGTTTAGGAAGTAATAAAGCTGGGCCATCCAGCGGTAAATGTTCCGTCCCTTCGGCAATAATCCTATGATATCTTATTACCAAATTACTCACGCTGTAGATCATATCAGCAAGTAATTTGACTCGACGAAGTTGGAATTCAGGCAATAAAGGATGTAACTCTTTCACTTGCTGCGCTTCATTGAAAGAGCTCTTTGATTTTTCCCCAGGTACTCTCATCCACGTCCGTAGCCAAAGATACAGTCATCCGAGCATGCAATATTTCCTCAACTTCTTCCCCCCTCCCAGTGAAGAAAACTTGACCATCCAAAGGATCCCATAAAACTGCATAGTCCGTACTCTTGCTATGGAAATGGGGCGAAATAAATTCAACTACGAACTCCGGTAGATCAATCAAGTCAGTCTTACCACGATCAAAAAGTAAAACGGAAAATTCCTCGTTGGAAGCTTTCGCAAATCGGGACCAAGCGTCAGCCCTAAAATCAAATTCTTCAACACCTGAAGAAAATACATAAACTAGTTGAGTAGGTTCTCCCGGTTCGTTTTTGGCTGCAAATATCTGAGTTGAAGAGCCAATCAGACTCCAATAAATTAAAATCACTATCATTTTTAAACTCGCGAACGGCGGTTATTATTCAGCACGTAAATCATAATCTTTCTTTAACTCTTCCTTACCTTCCAATATGCGCACAAGTGATAAATGTTCACTGAGGACTTGTTCCACCTGAACCACACCAACTCGTCTGGGAAGTGCCGAACCCAATACATTTCCAGTACTAGGGTCTTTCAATTGACGCCCCTGATCCCACACTCCGTATTTGTTCCCATTAGCAATCGAGTCAGCCAGGCCGACATTAATATAGGCTCTCTGACCATCTATATCGATTATTTTAGGGGCAGATGCCACTTTCAAATTTGACCGTGGACGGATCAGGCTATCTAGTCCCGCCACCAATTTTACAAAATTCTTCCCTACAGACTTGCCTAATAAAGTGTTATGGAATTCAGGACTACCCCAATCCATCTGTCCGAGTAGAAAATACTCTTTTTCTAACGGAACAAATGCCGCAGGATTCGTAATGCCGTAGCGTTTACTATCCTCTGTTGCCTCTCGCGCGACTACACCCACTGATTGTCCATCAATCACACGATAAGGAAATAAATTGACACTGGTTATTCCTTGATAACTACGATAACCACCGACTGGTACTGTCGCTCTAAACCTTTTCATACTGAGTTCCTCTATCGCACCCAGGACAACGTAATCTACACCAAATCTTCGACCGATCTCCAATGCACGCTCTTCAGTAATCCGCCCCTTCAACTCTTTCTTATCAAGTAAGTCGAGAGACTTTTCAATTGGAACCGAAACAAGCGATTCACCGTTAACGAGAGAATCTGCCAATCCACTAGCTAAGTCTACCGAAACAAACCACTCTCCTTTATAGTTCGATTTATCCTCAAACGGCAAAAATAAAACCGATTGCGCAAGCGGGTCTATTTTTTCCCCAAGAATCGATTCAGGACCACGAACAAAAGACAAGCTTTCAGTTTTTTTGTTTTCATCCCCTTCTTCCTTTTCCGCCATACCGAGAACAGGCATAACTGTGCTCTCATTAACTGTAGCACAGCCGGAAATCAGGATCGTAACAAAGAAAAACCAACATAATCGAGTCATAAATATGTCACTCCTGTAATTTTGTTAAGACATATGGGCCCTTTGGTATTACCGCGATGCGGGCCTTCCCATTACTGTTTGAGAGAGCGTCGGCCAATCCACTATCTACCGATTCTACCATTTCTACTAACATCTCATCCCTTAGTTCATCTGGGATACCAGTTGAATACATCATGACCCGGGCCTTTTTCAGGACCTTACACAGTTCTTGCAATTGCCATTGGTCAACAACAAAAAAATCAGGATCTTCCAATTGATGCAAGAAATCTTCAGGAGAATCCGTGGACAGTAGTAGCTCTTCAAATTCACTACTCCCTACACCTTCCTCGCAACTAGCGACTATGATGATAGTCCCACCTTCAGCAATGATCGGTAAGACCGCAGTAAGACCTTTTATCGACTGGTAAAAAGTTGAGTCAAGTGGTGCTCCTGCCCCCGAGGTTATAACTATATCGACCTGATCTTCCAAACTTGCGCCATTTTGTGATTCGACAAATTCTACTCCGGCCGCATGTGCAGCCTCCAAATCTCCAGCAAAAATACCGGTAACCTCTCGCCGTTCATTCATCGATACATTGAGAGTAAAATCGACGCCAACTCGCCGAGCGACTTCTACTGCCTGATGATGAAAAGGGTTATTTCGAATTTCTCCTTCGGAACAATTATTACTTGCAAGCAACTTTGGACCGTGAAGAACTTTCATGGTCTCCACTCCCATAAGACCTGGACAAATAGCCTTTCTACCCCCCGA
>CEUA01035216.1_pt1 | contig 16841 bp, 15 predicted proteins | sample 361541 | NCBI WGS metagenome assembly CEUA01 (sample SAMEA2623079, study PRJEB7988) | marine metagenome | isolation source: saline water (ENVO:00002010), including
ATCACCCAAAACTCCAAAGCATGGAATTTTAAGTTTATTGGCCTCTTCTGCTAAAAATTTTGCAAGTTTATTATCTACGACGGTATATAATATTATTGAATTTTTATTCTTTTTTGTAATATCTAAAATTTTTATAATTTGATTTTGTGTACGTGTAAAAGAATATTGATGAGTTTTATAATCAAAATTTTTAAATTGTGCTTTTAAAGCTAAAAAAATTCTATCTAATGTTTCACCAGTAGAATCTGATATTAAATAAATTTGATATGTATTACTCATTAATAAAGTGTTTATTTTATTGTATAATTATGATTACTTTTATTAGTTAGAATATTTTTAATAAAAATATGTAAAACTTTAATTTTATTAACATAATTAAACATGTTTATAACTAATATACATTTAATCTAATAAAATTAAATATATTCATAAAAGCTTATTATTTTATGTATAAATATTGAATAAAATGTTTATAAAAAGTAATACTCTCTATTCACATAATATATAACTAATACTAAAATATATAATTAATTAATATAATATATGAGTCCTATTAAAAACTGCATTTTGAATAAAGAAACTGATAATACACCTATATGGATAATGAGACAGGCTGGTAGGTATTTACCTGAGTTTAGAGAAATAAGAAAACTAAACCCTGATTTTATTAAGTTATGTCTTAATGAAGATATTACCCCGGAGATTACCTTGCAGCCACTTAAAAGATATGACTTAGATGCAGCCATAATTTTTTCTGATATTTTAATGTTACCTTATGGTATTGGACAGAAAGTAGAGTTTCAGAAAGGTCTCGGCCCTATACTTGGTGATTTTAATTTAGATTTTATCGATAAAATTAATGAAGATGTATTTACAAAAAAATTAGATCCAATTTATAAAGCGATAGAAATTGTTAGTAAGGATAAAATTATTACCAATAAGGATTTAATATGTTTTGTTGGAGCGCCCTGGACGTTGTTGGTCTATATGTTAAATAAACAGTCACCAAAAAAAGAACTTAATAAAAAACTAGTAGAAGATAAAGTTTTTGTAGATGAATTATTATTAATTATTGATAAATTTTTGAAGATACATATTCATAACCAAATTAAGAGCGGAGCAACCATTATTCAAATTTTTGATAGTTGGGCTGGACTAGTAAACAAAAAAGATTTAGAAAAATTTATTTATAAACCAACTATTAGCCTTATTAAATTTATAAAATCATTAAATATTCCAGTAATTTGTTTTCCAAGAAACGTTGAAAATTATAAGGAATATGTAGAAACAGTAATGCCTGATGCTGTAAATATTGATTATAATGTAGATCCACAAGATATTCTTAAAAACATAAATATTCCAGTGCAAGGAGGTCTAGATCCACAAATTCTTTTAACAGATAAAGAAAATTTAAAAAAAAATGCTTTAAAATATTTAGAAATTTTTAAAGATCATCCTTATATATTTAATCTTGGACATGGTGTGCTTCCCGCTACAGACCCAAATATGATGGACTACTTGGTTAAATTAGTGAAAGATTTTTAAATGCAATCAGATCATCCAAAAGTTAAATATGGAAAAACAGGAGTGCTTATAATAAATCTTGGCACTCCGGACTCAACGAGTTGGTTTGATATAAGAAAATATTTAAAAGAATTTTTATCAGATAGACGAGTAATTGAAGTAAATCCAATAATATGGCAAATAATTTTAAATGTGTTTATCTTAAATTTAAGACCCTCAAAAACAGCAGAGGCGTATAAAAAAATTTGGATGAAAGAAGAAAATATGTCTCCACTTAGGTACTATACTTTAAATCAATCTAAAAAATTAAAAAATAAAATTAATGATGAAAATATAATTATTGATTATGCAATGAGATATGGAAATCCAAGCATAAGCAGCAAAATGAACAAACTCCAACAAGATGGTTGTGAGAATGTTGTAATTCTGCCTTTATACCCTCAGTATGCAGCCGCAACAACAGCAACCGTTTGTGATGAGGTTTATAGGACTTTAATGAAAATGAGATGGCAGCCAAGCATTCAAATTATTCCTCATTATGAATCTGAGCCACTATATATTGAAGCATTAGTAAATAGTTTAAATAAAAAAATTTCTGAAATAAAGTGGACGCCAGATTTGATAATTGCATCTTATCATGGAATTCCAAAAAAATATTTTGATAAGGGAGATCCTTACCATTGCTATTGTCAAAAAACATCGCGTCTTTTAGAGGAAAAATTTAACAATAAAATTCCAATAAAAACAACATTTCAGTCAAGATTTGGGCCACAAGAATGGTTACAGCCATATACGGATAAAACGTTTGAGAACTTACCAAAAGAAAAAAAAAAAAATATTCTGGTGATTTGTCCAGGATTTGCATCTGATTGTGTAGAAACTTTAGAAGAGATAGCAATTCAAGGTAAGGAAAGCTTTTTGAGCAATGGAGGAACAAACTTTGATATAGTTCCTTGTTTAAATGACAGTGATGATCATATCAATTTGTTAAAAAATTTGGTTGAAAGATATTTTTTTTAGAATGAATTTTTATTTAACTTTAAAAGCATTGCATCTTATAGCCATAATTTCTTGGATGGCAGGATTATTATATTTACCTAGAATTTTTGTTTATCATGAGGAAAATAAAAATGATAAAAGCTCATCTAATATTTTTAAAATCATGGAAAGAAAGCTTTATTACTACATTATGATGCCTGCTATGCTTCTATCTTGGTTTTTTGGACTTTTGTTAATAGGCAACATTGGTTTTGATCAACTACTTCATAAATGGCTTCAAATTAAACTATTATTAGTAATACTTTTGACGATTTACCATTTATTTTTAGGTTATTGTTTAAAGAAGTTTAGTCTTGATGTTAATAGTTTTTCCTCTAAGTTTTATAGAATCTTTAATGAAGTACCCACTATTTTGCTAATTTTAATTGTTTTTATAGTGATTTTTAAACCGATATAGTATTGAAATAATTTAAAAGATATATATATTATATCTATTCTTAAATCTTACCCCACATTATGAATATCCAAGAACTTAAAACAAAATCGTCAGAACAGCTAATATCTCAAGCTGAAAAACTAGGTATAGAAAACGCAAGTACATTAAGAAAGCAAGAAATATTATTTGCTATACTTAAAAAGCTAGCAGAAAAAGAAGAGATTACTGGCGGAGGTGTTTTACAGCTACTCCAAGATGGATTTGGCTTTTTGAGAGCAATAGAGTCAAATTACTTACCTGGACCCGATGATATATATATTAGTCCAAGCCAGATAAGAAAATTTGGTTTACGAACTGGGGATACTGTAGAAGGCCCTGTTAGAGCTCCAAAAGATGGAGAGAGATATTTTGCTTTATTACAAGTAAGTAAAATTAATTTTGAAGATCCAGAAAAAGCTAGACATAAAATTGCCTTTGATAACTTGACTCCGCTGTATCCTAATAAGCAATTAGTTATGGAAGTTGAAAGTAATAAAGTTGAAAAAAAACCTGACTTGACCCCAAGATTAATTGACCTTGTCAGCCCAATCGGCAAAGGTCAAAGATCTTTAATTATTTCTCCACCAAAAGCAGGTAAGACTATGATTTTACAAAGTATAGCTAATTCAATAGCCGCAAACCACCCAGAGTGTTATTTAATGGTTTTATTAATTGATGAGCGACCAGAGGAAGTAACAGACATGCAAAGAACTGTAAAAGGAGAAGTTATAAGTTCTACATTTGATGAACCAGCACAAAGACATGTGGCTGTAGCTGAGATGGTTATAGAAAAAGCAAAAAGATTAACTGAACACAAAAAAGATGTGGTAATTTTACTAGACTCAATAACAAGGCTAGGTAGGGCATATAATGCTGTAATACCAAGTTCTGGTAAAGTATTGACTGGAGGAGTGGATGCAAATGCCCTTCAGCGGCCAAAAAGATTTTTTGGAGCTGCTAGAAATATAGAAGAAGGAGGGTCTTTGACAATTATATCAACTGCTTTAATCGACACAGGAAGCAGAATGGATGAAGTAATTTTTGAAGAGTTTAAAGGAACTGGAAATAGTGAGACAATTCTTGATAGAAAAATTTCTGAAAAAAGAATATTCCCAGCAATTGATATAACTAAATCTGGTACTAGAAGAGAGGAACTGCTTTTTAGTAAAGACGATCTTCAGAAAATGAATGTTTTAAGAAGAATAATAGCCCCAATGGGTACAATGGATGCTATTGAGTTTATTAATTCTAAGTTAAAAAATACAAAAAGTAATTCTGAATTTTTTAATTCAATGAATAAGCCTGCATAATTAGATTATATATATTTTAATTCTCTCATTTCGTTTTTAAATTTATCAACAATTTCTTCCACTAAAGAATTGTCTAATTTTTTTTTCCAGTCATTGTATGGTCCTAAATGAAAAAATTCCTTTTTATCACCAGTGGTTTTATCCTTTACGCTTTCACTAAATAATCCATTATTTTCCATTTTTTTTAAACTTTCAAATGACGTTGTATTTATTACATTCTCAATTTTTTTATCACTAATATCTACTTTAAAGAATTTCTTTAAATATATTGTAATTTTTTCAACTTGTTCTTTTGGGTTAATTAATAGATCTTCATAACGAATTAGTAAAAAATTTTTTTTGGTATTTTTCCAAGAATTATAATGAGTATTCCAAGACCCTATTAAAGTTAAAAAATTTGTATTACTTGAATTATCATCCAAATTTGTCCCTATAGCCTGGTCAACAGAAAATAACATTTTCTTTGCTAATTCATAACTGTTAATAGAAAAATGATACTTTAAGGAAGTAATTACATTTCTAGGATCTCTCACAACATAAATTGTTCCAGCTGTATTCTCATTGTTTGTAAATGCATCACTGCCAATTTTACAGTTAACATGATGAGTTTTAAAAAATTTGACTTTTCTATCAAGATTAATTTTATCTTGTGAGTTAATCCAATTCTTTTTAATTTCTTTAATATTATGAAAATTGGAAACTAAACCTAAAAATTGTTTTCTTACTGGATATTGTTCAATCATTTCCATCTTCTTAAAATCATGAGAACCATCGTGAGAATATAACAAAGATGAAATTATAGACCTCACCCATGTGTTTCCACTTTTTGGATATGAAGATAGCCAAATTATCATTATTTTTTTATTATATCTGTTGTTCATAATTAGATTAACAAAAATATTTAATTCTATGTATAATAAATCTATGACTATTTATGCATTATCATCAGGACCAGGCGTTTCAGGAATTGCTGTTATAAGAATTTCTGGGAAAAAGACGTCAGAAGTCATTAGAAATTTAACCAATGGTGAATTACCGCCTCCTAGAGTTGCTACACTTAAAAAAATAAACAATATCAACACTTCTGAGCTGATAGACGAGGGTATTATTTTATGGTTCCCTGCCCCAAATAGCTACACAGGAGAAGATATGGCCGAATTGCATGTTCATGGTAGTATCTCTGTAATAAATTCAATACAAAAAGAAATTTCAAACATAGATGAGTGTAGATTGGCAGAGCCAGGAGAATTTACAAAGCTTGCTTTTCAAAATGGAAAAATAAATTTGTTAAAAGCTGAAGGGATTGCAGATTTAATATCATCAGAAACAGAAATACAAAGAAGACAAGCAATAAAAATAATGAATGGTTTGTCTGCTAATGTATTTAATGAAATGAGGGAAAACCTTTTAAAAATTTTGACAAAAGTTGAAGCTAAAATAGATTTTCCTGATGAGGATTTACCAAAAGAAACTCTAGATAATATAAAAAAAGAATCTAAAGATATTCAAAATAAAATAGAAAAGATTCTTAATGATCAAAAAATTGGAGAAAGAATTAGGGATGGTTTTAAAATTGCAATAGTAGGGCCAACTAATGCTGGAAAATCAAGTTTACTTAATTTGTTATCAAAAAGAGAAGTGGCGATTGTTTCTGAAACAGCTGGAACCACAAGAGATGTCATCGAGGTTCACCTTAATATTGATGGATATCCAGTTATAATTTCTGACACTGCAGGAATTAGAAAATCTCAGGACGAAATAGAGAATAAAGGTATAAAAATTGCATTTAAAAGAGCAGAAGAAGCTGATTTACGACTAGTTGTTATAGAGCCCAAAAACCTCAACTTTACTGGATTTTTGAAAGATTTGTTCGATAAAGACTCAATTTTAGTTATAAATAAGTCCGAACTAATCACAGCTAAATTGGACAACCAAATATCTAAGCTCAATCATGTATTAATTTCTATAAAAGATAATAGAAATATAAATCAATTAATTACGAAAATAAAAAATAACTTAAAAAATAAGTTTATCACCAATGAGGATATTTATATAACAAGAGAACGACATCGTGAACATTTAAAAAATTGTTTAATGAGTCTAAAAGAATTTGATAAAAAAAATAGCCTCGAAGATTTTGATAAGGCAGCAGAAGATTTAAGGTTGGCTACAAGAAATTTAGGTATGATTGTTGGAATAGTAGGTGTTGAGGAGTTATTAGGTAGTATATTCAACGATTTTTGTATAGGAAAATAACGTCAATTTTCCTGTGTTTTTTTAACGTTTTTGACGAAATCTGTTGGAAATTAAGGGTTATTTCGTAAAAAAAACAGAAATCTTGTAAATATTATAATCGCATATAAATTTAAATCATGAAAAATGATTTATCATTTGATGTAGTAGTAATCGGTGGAGGACATTCAGGATGTGAAGCAGCTGCTGCTGCAGCGCGTCTTGGTGTAAATACAGCACTATTCACTCACGATATAAATACTATTGGAGAGATGTCATGTAACCCAGCTATAGGAGGTTTAGGTAAAGGTCATCTCGTTCGAGAGATAGATGCCCTAGATGGTGTTATGGGTGATGTTGCAGATAAATCTGGAATACAATTTAGATTATTAAATAAAAGCAGAGGCCCAGCTGTCAGGGGACCCAGAACTCAATCTGATAGATCACTATACCGTAAATTTATGCAGGAAAAACTTCTAAGTTACTGTAATTTAAGCGTTTTTTCAGATCCTGTAATCAATTTTATATTTAAAAATAACTGTATAACCGGCTTTCACACACTAAAAGGAAATAATGTAACTTGTAATAAGATAATCCTAACAACTGGCACTTTTTTGAATGGTTTAATACATATTGGCGACAAGAGGACACCTGCCGGAAGATATAATGAAAAACCAAGTACTGGCTTAAGTGAACAACTTCAAAAATACAATTTTAAAATAGGTAGATTGAAAACAGGGACTCCACCAAGGTTAGATTCTAGAACTATTAATTTTAATAATCTTGAGAAACAGTTTGCTGATAGTGATCCTTATTTTTTCTCTTTTTTAACTAAAAAGAATTTGAACAAGCAGGTATCATGTTCGATGACTTACACAAATGATAAGGTTCATAAGATTATAGAAAAGAACTTATCAAAGAGCGCAATGTATTCAGGCAGCATCCAAGGTGTAGGACCTAGATACTGTCCTTCAATTGAGGATAAAATTGTAAAATTCTCGGACAAGTCAAGACACCAAATATTTTTAGAGCCAGAGGGTCTAAATGACCATACAATATACCCAAATGGTATATCTACATCTCTACCTGAGGTTGTGCAACATGAAATACTTAATAATATCAATGGTTTAGAGAATGTTAAGATGATTAGGCCAGGATATGCAATAGAATATGATTATGTAGACCCAAGGGAGCTTTTTTTAACATTAGAGACTAAAAAAATAAAGAACTTATACCTTGCTGGTCAAATTAATGGAACTACAGGTTACGAGGAAGCTGCAGCCCAAGGCTTAATAGCTGGAATTAATGCTGCTTTATCTCTTAAAAATCGAGAACCTTTTATTTTAGATAGATCTGATGCTTATATAGGCGTTATGATTGATGATTTAGTTACTAAAGGCGTTGCAGAACCCTATAGGATGTTTACATCAAGAGCTGAGTACCGATTAAGTTTAAGAGCAGATAATGCAGATTTAAGACTTACACCAAAGGGTATTAAAATTGGTCTAGTTACTGAAAGTAGAAGGCATTTATTCGAGGATAAATTTGCTAAATTAAGCAAAATATCTCTCCAAATGTCTACTTTTAATATTTCTCCATCTAAGGCTGAAAAGCATGCTATTAATATTGCAAAAGACGGTATTTTTAGGTCTGCTGAGGAGATTTTAACCTATAAAGGTGTTGATATGTCTAAGGTAAGAGAAATATGGCCTGAAATCGCTTGTTATGGTAGTGAAATCGACGAACAAATTGAAATTAACTCTCATTATAGAGGTTATCTGAAAAAGCAAAAAGCAGATATTCTTGCCTTTAAAAGGGATGAAAATTTAGCTATTCCAGATAATCTAGATTATGACCAATTTTCAGGTTTATCAAATGAAGTAAAGGCTAAATTTAAGCAAATAAGACCAAAAACTATGGGTCAAGCACTCAGAATCGATGGAATAACTCCAGCCGCTGTATATATTTTGTTGTCACATGTTAAAAGAAAGTCTATTAAGCAAATAGCTTAATGGAAGATAATTTTAATAATTATTCATCACTAAATAAAATAAACGTTTCACGTGAAACATATTTGGACTTTGAATCATATATTTCTATGCTTTTAGATAAAAATCAGCATATAAACATAATTAGTAAAAAAACAGCCAAAATCAACATTATTAGAGAAAGACACATAATAGATTCTGCACAAGCTATTGATTTTGTTGACTTAAATAGTAATACAACCTATGATTTAGGAAGTGGTGGAGGTATGCCAGGCATTGTTATCGCAATTATATTTAAAAATTTAAAGAAGAGCATGCAGTTCAACTTGTATGAAAAGAGCCACCATAAGAGTATGTTTTTAAAGGAAGTATCAAAAAAATTAAAACTTAATACCAAAGTTATTCAAGAAGATATTTTTAAATCAACAAAACTAAAATCAGGAACAATTTTAGCAAGAGCATTCAAACCTTTACCCCTAGTTTTAGAATTAGTTAATAAAAATTTTAGTACTTATAAAAATTTAGTTATTTTTATGGGGAAAAATGGAAAACAAGTATTGAAGGAAGCTTCCAAGAACTGGGATTTTGAGTATAAGGAAAAGAGGAGCATTACTAGTGAAGATTCTTTTTTATTGAACATAAAGAATATAAAAAAAAAATGACACAAACACAAATAATATCAGTAATAAACCAAAAGGGTGGAGTTGGAAAAACAACAACAGTTATTAATTTGGCAGCAGGACTTGCTCTTCAAAATAAAAAAATATTAGTTGTTGATTTAGATCCACAAGGCAACGCTACAACTGGATTAGGATTATCAAATTCAGAGGACTCTGACAAAACTATTTATACAGTTTTAAATGGAACAAGAATAATATCTGATGTTTTAAAAAAAACGCAATTCGAAAATTTAGATTTGATATCATCCAATGTAGACCTTTCGGGTCTTGAAGTCGAAACAGCTGGTGATAGTAAGAGAGCATTTATTCTAAAGGATCAAATAATGGCTTATTTAAAGGATTCTAGTTCTATATACGATTATATATTAATTGATTGTCCGCCATCTTTGAGTTTATTAACAGTGATGGCCTTGGTGGCTTCAAACACCTTAATTGTTCCTCTCCAAACAGAATTTTTTGCTTTAGAGGGCCTTACACAGTTAATGAAAACAATTGATAGAATTAAAGTCAATTTAAATTCAAACCTAAAAATTGAAGGAATTCTTTTAACTATGTACGATAAAAGAAATAAACTTTCTTCTCAGGTTGAGAAAGAAGCTAGAGACTATTTTAAAAACAAAGTTTATTTAACTGTTATCCCACGAAATGTTAGGTTGTCTGAAGCACCATCACATGGAGTGCCAGTTTTGATTTATGATAAATCGTGTCCAGGAAGTAAATCTTATAATAGTTTCACAAAAGAATTTTTAGAAAAACAAAAATCATATGATAGTGCAGCTTGATGGATACTACTAAAATTAAAAAAGGATTAGGCAGAGGTCTTTCTTCATTAATTGGAGACACTAAAGTAGAAACAAATATAAACAAATTACCGATTAGTGACTTAACAAGAAATAAATTCCAACCAAGAAAGAATTTTAATAAAGAAAGTCTTGACGAACTCACAAATTCTATAAAAGAAAGGGGTATTATTCAGCCAATAATTGTTAGAAAATCAAAGGAAAATAGCTCAAAATATGAAATAATTGCTGGAGAGAGAAGGTGGCTTGCTGCTCAGAATGCAGGCTTACATGAGGTTCCTATAGTTATTACAGATGTCGATGATTTAAAATCACTAGAGTTCGCTATAGTTGAGAACGTTCAAAGAAATGATCTTAATGTTATTGAGGAAGCTGAAGGTTATAAACGTTTGATAAATGAGTTTTCATACGATCAAGAAAATGTAGCTAAATTTATTGGAAAAAGCAGAAGTCATGTAGCTAATTGTTTAAGGTTACTGGCACTTCCTAAAGAAGTTCTAGAGCTAATTGAGAATAATAAACTATCACCTGGTCATGCTAAAGTTTTAGTTGGATTAGAAAACTCAATATTTCTAGCTAAGAAAATAATAGAAAAAAAATTGTCAGTAAGACAAGCAGAAAATTTAGCTAGGATTTTCAAGACTAACAGGACAGCAAGAATTAATAAAAAAGATCCAAATTTAAATCAATTGGAAAACTCTTTAAGAGAAAAGATAGGACTTAATGTTCATATTAAAAACAAAAAAAACAACTCAGGTTCGATACTTTTTGAATATAAAGGTTTAGATCAATTAAATAAACTTATCGAAATTATCAAATCTTACTATTAATTTGTTTGTGTAATAATAAAATCAGATAAAATATTTAGAGAGTTGGTAGAATTTTTTTTTATTAAAAGCTCTATATTATTAATTTCATAAATTAAATTTTGAATATTTTTTTCTGACCACAATACCGCTTGTTGTCTCACTATTTCCTTATCCTTCCAAAAAATTGGTGGTTTATATGATGATATTATAGAATCTATATTTTTAGATAAATTTTCCTGTTTTTTGATTTCATGTATCCTTTTTGATTTCATTAATAAAGTTCTGACTATTAATATACAGTCATCAATTGAAAAATTATTTTCATTCAAAATGTTTACAGTTTTTTTCTGATTTTTGGCAAGACAATTATCTATCAACTCAGAAACACTATAGTTTTCTGCAAGGTTTGTAATTTTAATTATTTCATCTCTACTAATTTTTGTCTTATTTTTTAAATAATTTTCAATTTTATCTAATTCATTTTTTAAATTTTGTCTGTCCCCGTTACATCTACTTGATAATAAATTAATAGTTTCTTGAGAGATTTGTATATTCTTGTCCTTAAAAAATATATTTATTTGTTCATTTAGAGTTTTTATATTATCTGCATAAAATGGTATGCATATAGTATTCTTACCTTTTTCAAATAAAGATCTTAATTTAGATTTTTTGTCCAAAATAGATGAATTTAAAACGATTGTTATATCCTTAATTTCTTTCTCTATAATGCCTTCAATTATATCTTTTACCTTATCTGTTGATCTTGAAATAATTATAAGTTTTTGATCTTCAAAAAAGGATTTTGTATAAATTTTTTCTAAAAAACTATCCTTATTATTTAAGATTTCACTTTCTTCATATCTAAATATTTTGTCATTAAATTTTTTTTCTAATTGATTTTTTATTATTTCATTTTTAAATCCTTCGTTTTCTCCATAAAATAAATAAAAATTATTATTAAGAAAATCAATTTTGTTAATTTCGTAAGATTTAAAAATCATTTAAAGTGTATAAAAATAAGAAATTATATTTTCTAAAATTTCGTTTGTTAAATTTTCCTCAATATTTTTCTCATATTGTTTTAAATCGAATTTGTTAGAGCTATTTTTATAATTAAAACTTTCCGAAAATACCTTATTTTTAACAATTTTTTCATCATTTAAGATAGTAATTTCTGAAATAATAGTCATTTCAAAATTAGATGGATTACCTTCGCTGTCTTTTGAAATTATATTAATATTTTTTTTTGAATTTATCTTAATAGCATAAAAATTGTTTGAATCATTTTTTTTGTATGAGTCCAAATTATTTTTGATTTTTCTACTTATTTTTGTTTTATCCTCAACTTCAAATTCTAAAATATTAAAGTTTAAATTCTTTGATGAATAAATAGATTTATAGCCACAACTTGTTATTACAAAAGCAGAAAGTATTAGTATAATTATATTTTTTTTCATTTTACTATTAAGTTAAGTAATCTATTTTTAACATATATAGTTTTAACAATTTTTTTGTTTTCTATATATTTCAATATTTGGGAATCTTTAATAGATTTGTCAATTATATCTTTTTCATTGATATTCATATTTGCCTCAATTATTGATCTTTTTTTTCCATTAATCTGTATAACAATGTTAATAATTTCTTTTTCTAAATATTTTTTATCTAATGTTGGCCATTTTAAATCATTATCTATTCTTAGATCTTTGATACACTCAGAGGTTATATGAGGCAAAATTGGTGTTATTATTTTTAATATCTTTATGTAATTTTCCTGAAGTGTTTCAGAATTAATTTTATTGTTTTTTAAATACTTGATTAAGAAGTTATAAGTTTCGTACAAATTAGCTATAATTACATTATAATGAAAATTGTCTAAATTTTTTTGAATTTTATTTATAGTAATATTTGTAAATTCATTTAATTGCACTTCATTTTCTTTAGATTTTTCTTTTAATAAAATCTTTGTTTTTATTTTTTGATGTAATAGCCAAAATTTTTGAACAAATTTATACGAAGCCTGCATTCCTTGTTCTGACCACTGTACATCTTTTTCTGGAGGGCTGTCGGAAAGTATAAACAATCTAACTGCATCAGCTCCATAATTTTTTATTATTAACTCTGGATCTATTGTATTTTTTTTTGATTTAGACATCGACTCAGATGCCCCAACTATAACCTTTTCATTTTTATTTTTTTTATTATAAAATTTTTTTCCATCTTTAGAAATAACTTCTTCGGGGCTTAACCAGTTGTTGTTAGAGTCCCTATAAGTTTCATGGCAAACCATACCCTGAGTAAATAAACCTTTAAATGGTTCAACAATTTTAAAGTTGCTATTATTATAACTTAAGGCTTGCATAAAGAATCTTGAATATAATAAGTGAAGAATTGCATGCTCAACACCACCTATATATTGATCTACCGGCATCCAATAATCTATTTCTTTTTGATCAAAACCGTAATTTGAATTTTTTGGTGAACAAAATCTTAAAAAATACCAGGAAGAACAAACAAAAGTATCTAAAGTATCAGTTTCTCTTAAACATTTTTTTCCATCTATTTTAATTTCTCTCCAAGCTTTTTCATTATCAAGTGGATTTCCTTTGCTATTTAAATTTATATTTTTAGGTAATATTACTGGCAATTGATCATCCGGAATTTTTATAATATTGTTTTCTTCATCGTATGCTATTGGTATTGGACATCCCCAATATCTTTGTCTTGAGACTCCCCAGTCTTTTAGTCTAAAGTTAATTTTTTTTTTTCCGAGTTTTCTTTTTTCTATTATTTCAATCGCTTTTTGAACAGATTCTTCAGGAACTTTTAGATTATTAAGAAATTTTGAATTTATTATTGTTCCTTCTCCAGCATATGCCTCGTTTTTAATCTCAAATTTGTCATCTGCTTCTTTAGGTTTTACTACAGTGAGTATTTTTAAATTATATTTTTTTGCAAACTCAAAATCTCTTTGGTCATGGGCCGGACAACCAAAAACTGCACCAAAACCATAATCCATTAATACAAAATTTGCAAAATAAACAGGCACTTTAATATTCTCATCAAAAGGATTTGTTGCTTCTAAATTAGTTTTAAAACCTATTTTTTCCGCTTGAGCAATAGACTCTTCAGTTGTTCCTGTTTTTGAACATTTTTCCTTAAATTTTAAAAATTCTTTATCATTTTCATAATATTTTGACAAAGGATGATCCACAGATACTGCTAAAAAAGAAAAACCAAATAAAGTGTCAGGTCTGGTAGTAAAGCATTTTATATTTTTAATTGGTAAATCTCCTTTGATTTTAAAATCGATTTCACAACCGTATGATTTTCCAATCCAATTTTTTTGCATTATTTTTACCTTATTGGGCCATTCATCTAATTTTTTTAAACCATCAAGTAAATTTTCAGAAAACTTTGATATATTAAAAAACCATTGATTGAGTTTTTTTCTTTCAACTACGGCACCAGATCTCCAGCCTTTCCCATCTATAACCTGCTCATTTGCTAATACTGTCTGATCAACTGGATCCCAATTAACATAGTTTGATTTTCTATATACTAATCCCTTATCATATAATTCTAAAAAAAATTTTTGTTGATGTTTGTAGTAGTCTTTTTCACATGTTGAAATTTCTCTATCCCAATCAATTGAAAGACCTAAATTTTTAAGCTGGTCTTTCATTATATTTATATTTTTGACCGTCCATTCTCTTGGATCGAGATTGTTTTCTCTTGCTGCATTTTCTGCTGGCATTCCAAAAGAGTCCCAACCCATAGGATGAAGAACGTTAAATCCCACCATTTTTTTATAACGTGCTAAAACATCTCCAATAGTATAATTTCTAACATGACCCATGTGAATTTTTCCTGATGGGTAAGGAAACATTTCTAAGCAATAAAATTTTTTTTTATTTTTATCTATTTCTGCTTTAAAAACTTTATTATCACTCCAGTATTCTTGCCATTTTTTTTCTACTATTTTAAAATTGTATCTTTCGTTTTCCATTTTTAATTAAAATATTAAAATTATAATTGAAATTTTTTATTTAATTTATTGTGGTTGATTTTTTTTACCTGGTATTTTAATTGGACCTCGTTCTTTTCCTTTTTTCTTCAAATCTTCTTTTTTAATAAGAGTTGCTTTTTTTAGAATTGCTAGTTTTATTTCTGCATTAAGATTACTTTCAACTGCATTTATTTTGCAAATAGAATTTTTATTGCAGATTTTTTTATGAATAATAACATCAACTCCATCTGCTCTTATTTCATTGGATAAATATCTTATAGTGATTTTAATTTCTTCATTTAGTCCATCTTCACTAAACCAATCAGTAACTATTACTCCACCTGAATAATCTACATTATTTAGGGGAGCAAAACTTAAAATTTCCATCCCAGCTCTCCATAATGGATTTGAGCTAGCGAATTGAAAATCTCCCTTTGGTTTGTTTAAATCTCCAATTCTAAAACCTTTTCCTTCTTCTAAATTTTTCTTTATACGTTCATTAGCGTTTGTGGGGTTTTTTTTGGCGTCAGAATATTTGTATATTCCGCATGCACTAATTAATCCAAAAAATAGTGCAATTATAATAATATTTCTGAATAATTTAAGATTTTGGCCCATAAATACTTATAATTTATTAAATTTATTAATTTCTTTGTAATATCATTTTTAGTACAAAATAACCTAAAAATAAGGCCATATTTGTGTGATATTTATGCAACAAAATAAAAAATATTTAGTTAAAAGATCAATATTTTAACAAAAAACACTAAAAACTAATAATTTGTCATCATTCATAATTATTTAAATAATTAAAAGGAGAACATTATGAAAGATATAAAAAAAGTAGGTTTAACAGCTCTTGCTGGTTCGCTTGCTGCAATTTCTGCAAATGCTGCAGAGATGTCAGTTAGTGGTGCAACGCTTTTAACTTACACAAGTGAAGACCCTACAGAGGTTACTGGTAACCCTTGGGGTATGAAAACAAACCTAGCATTCACTGCTTCAGGTGATGTTAATGGTTACACTGTATCTTACTACCAAGCTTCTCAAGACCAATTCGCTGGTATGTCTTCTGCGTCATTATCAATTGACATGGGAGATCTAGGTAAGATCAGATTTGACCAAGGTGCTGGTTCAGGTTTGAATAACATTGACGACAAAACTCCAACAGCTGCAGAAGAAATCTGGGATGGTCTAGATGGACTTACTGCTGGTGGTTTAGTTGGTCAAGGTAATTCAGGTACTTGGAACTATGTTAAATCATTAGGTGATGTAACAATCGACTATGGTTATAATCCAAAAGGTGGAAATCAGTCTGATGGATCGTCTTCAGGCGGTGGAACAGACGGTGACGCTTCTTGGGGTATAGCTATTACTATGCCAATCGGAGATGCTATCTCTGCTGGTTTTGGTTATGGTCAAGTTGCTAACGCAAACAACGACGTAACAACTACTGATGATGATGAGCACAGAACAGCGTTCTTAAATTACACTATGGGTTCTGCAACATTTGGTTACCAAATAAGCAGAATTGAAGAAGGTAAACAGTCTGGAACAGACGAAAATACTGACGCATGGGGTATTGCTTGGAACGTAAACGATAACCTTTCTGTATCTTACGGTGAAAGAACGCTTACATATGATAAGCCTGGAACTGATGTAGATGAAGATGGTGAAGGTTTCGCTGTAGCTTACACTATGGGCTCTATCAAAATTGCTGGTAACCACAACGAAGTTACTAACAATGCTGGTACAGCAGGATCAAATGACGAAATGACAGAGATTGCTCTATCATTCTCATTCTAATCCAAAAAAGTAAAATTATTAAAAAGCCCCGATTTTTATCGGGGCTTTTTTTTTATCTGAGTATTTTATTTAATTGTTTCGTTAAGAGTTTCTAAATATGGAGAAAATTTTTCATAAGAATTTAAAGAGCTCTTATATAAAGGTTTTCTAGCTTGAGCTGTGCTCATCGTTTTTATTGGTGCTTTATTCTCATGAAAGTTTAAGCATTC
>CEUA01087348.1_pt1 | contig 16841 bp, 15 predicted proteins | sample 361541 | NCBI WGS metagenome assembly CEUA01 (sample SAMEA2623079, study PRJEB7988) | marine metagenome | isolation source: saline water (ENVO:00002010), including
CATTTAAAGACTAATGTAATTGCAGGCTTTAATATTACATGTGTAGGCGATGATAGGTGTTATTCATTCATGCCTTCTAGAAATGGGAGCACATTAGCTGATAGGGTTGGGAAGCATGTTCTTGGTCATATTGATTCAGATTATCAGCAATATACATGGTTAGATCGAGGAAGTGATGAGCGTCAGTATTGCGCTCCAGGAGTAGATCTGCCAATTGCAACAATTATGAGGAGCAAATATGATGAATACCCTGAATACCATACTTCATTAGATGATTTATCGTTAATATCTCCCGCTGGATTAAGAGGGGGCCTAAATGCTTTTATAAAAGCAATTGAAGCCATAGAATTTAATTGTTTCCCGAAAGTTCAAGTTCTTGGAGAGCCTCAATTAGGGAAAAGAGGTCTTTATCCAGAGACTTCAACCAAAGAATCTACTGACGCTGTTAGGACTATGATGGATTTTATAACATATGCCGATGGAAAAATTGATTTGCTTGAAATTGCTGAAAAAATAAATGTTCCTGTTTGGGATTTGTATGAAATTGTTGAAAAATTAGTTCAGCATGGACTAATTTCAGCGTCTAAGGAGCAAAAATGAGAGATCTAGACATAATTCAGTACCTGCCATTAACTCATCCAAGAGCAACATTGCGTTTTGTAAAAAAATTAAATGCAGCTGGAGTAATGACGATTCTTGATTTAGAGGATAGCGCGCAAGATCCATTTGACAAAGATATAACGCGAAATCTAAAGATAAATGCTCGAAACAATTTTCTTGATTTAGTAAAAAGTAAGACTTGGGTTGGAGATGAATTTGATCAGCCAATTTATGTAAGAGTTAATTCTATAAACACGGAATTTTTTAAAGAGGACATAAATACAGTTTTAAAGATTTTTAATTCAGGATTCCCAATTACAGGAATTTTTCTACCAATGGTTGAATCCTATGATCAGATTGACGAAACGCATTCGTTGTTAGCTTCATGCAGACAAGATGATAATAGTTTCTTAGAAATCGTTCCCATGATTGAAACCAAGGCAGGAATGCAAAATTTAAATGCCATACTTAAATCTGATGACGTTGATCAAAAGTTTTCTAAGGTTCATTATGGTCATTTTGATTATTGCTTAGATGCAAAGTTATGGCCATTTCCAGATCCACAGCATGATACATTCTGGCAGTTAATTGAACCAATGATTGACCTTATATTGGATCATAAGAAAACATATATCCACACTCCATTCCCTTTTCCAAATGACTCAGAGTTATTTTGGACTGCCTCTAGGCATCTTCAAATGCTATACCCATCAAAAGATGTTTGGGCTTGTACATTAAATTCAGAATTATCACTTTCTCTAGAAACTAACAATGATCAAAAGTTAAATATATTTTCACCAGACACCTCAGAAAAGTTTTGTATAAATGAAGCTGAAATGATTCGAAATAACTTTTTAGATGGCCGAGCCAATAGAAGATCATTTGGAGTCTCAAACAATAGGTTTATTCCACCCCATCAATTTTTTGTTGCAGAAGAATACTTAAAAAAAATACAGAAGTATTAAATTAAACGTGATTTCTCCAGAAGATTTAAAAAATGATTTAATTGAGGGTTTGGAGGGTATTGGTTTATCTAAGGGGGAGAATTGTTATATATCTGGCAATGTAACCTCTTTGGCTAGAACAAGACTAAGAAAAAATATTTTACTGCCAACATGTTTATCTTCTTTTCAAGAGGTGATTGGTCAAACAGGCACGGTATTTTCTCCATCTGCGTCAATGAATCTTTGTAACACAGAGATACCTTTTAATATTGATTTGACTCCATCTCATCAAATGGGAGCTTTTGCAGAATATATAAGACAAGTCTCCTCATCAGTTAGAACTTTTCATCCATTTTGGTCAATATCAGGTATTGGTAAGCATGCTGATATATTAAAAAAAGTTTCGAGGCACTCGTATGGAGCAGGCTCGCCTTGGAGTAAATTTCTTGATTTAGATTTATTGCAAATAAATATTGGTCTTCATCCATCTAAAGCTGTAACTCTTATTCATCATGTTGAGGTAATTACTGGGGTTCCATACAGATATACCAAAGAATTTATACACCCCATTGTTAAATCTAATGGTGAAATTACTAAAGAGCCTTTTTATATGTCAGTGATGTATCGTGATTCAGATATTGTAAAGAGATTGGCTCTTAATGAGCACTATTTCAATGAGATGGAGAAGCGGGATCTAGTTAAATCGTTTACCCATAGCTCTGGTTTTCAAATGTGGGCCTTTAAAATGCGAGATTTTTACAAAGTTGCTTCAGAATTTTTTATTGAAGATATTTATAATTATCTTGAAAATCCCCCAAAAATAAGACCCTACAATTCTTAAGAGTATTTATAAGATTTTTACCATTTTTAATGGAAGTTAAGAAAAAAATATTAGCGACAACTGCACTAGATCTTTCTTGGGGAGATTCACAAGAAGAAATAGTTTTTTTAGGAGAGTGGTGTAAAAGATACTCTATGAAAAACCTTTGGAGCTCAAGGGAACATAGAACCATTGATTACCACTGGGCTAACAGAAAGAAACTTGCAATTGATCATACATATTTAGAATCACTTAATGAGAAGTTGCTTAAAGAGTTAACAAGTTTTCTAAATCAATATCACGGCTTAAATAAATCTGAGAGTTATTGGAGAATTATTATTGGGCCATGGCTATTAATATATATTTCAGTAATTTGGGATAGATGGGAAGCAATAACTTCAGCCATAAATCTAAATGAAAAAATAGAAACTTATTTCATACGAGATGCTCTATTAAGATCTCCTCCAAAAGATTTTGTTGAATTTAGAGAGGCTCATGATTCTGATATTTGGAATCATAGTATTTTTGCTGAAATTATTGAAAATCGCAGTTCTAATAATATTAAAACTAAAATTATAAATATTGAACTATCCAAAAAATTGCTTTCTTCAAAAAAAATTAAATTAACGCTTAGGCAAAGAATTCTTCGTTATTTTGCTTATAAAGCAGATGCCTTTTTTCAATTCTTTTCTAGCAATGATCAGGAAATATTATTTTTTCATACTTATTTTCCAAGAAAAGCTCTCATTTACTTTTATTTAAAGCTAAGAGTCTTACCTCGATGGCATGCTCTTTTAAAAGAGCCATTTGAATATACAGATTCAAAAGATAGGACAAATTTGAAGTTTGAAAAATTGATTGGTAAAAATAGATTTGAGAAATATCTATTTCAAAATATTTTCAAAGATATTCCTATTGCATATTTAGAGGACTACAAATCTATCAAGGAAAGGACAAAAAATATAGTTAACGCAAAGAAAATTTTTACAGCAAATGCTTACATTGCAAATGAGATATTTAAAATATGGTCTGCAGAACAAACTTCCTCTGGAGCGAAGTTAATAATTTCAGCTCATGGCGGAGCTTTTTATCCATTGTTTAATAATTTTGATTTAGAAGATAAAATAGCTGATTGCAGAATTGTTTGGGGTCAGGAATGGCTTCAAACTCAGACTAGAATGCCTCCCAACAAACTTTATTATAAAGCTAAAGACTATCAGCAAGAAAGAAATGTACTTTTTGTTGATTATGAAACAACAAGATATGGTTTTAGGTGTTTTTCAGTCCCAGTTGGACCTTTGGTTTTAGAAGTTTTCAATCAAAATAAAATATTCTTAGAGAGCCTAGAGACTAAAATTTTCAAAAATTTAAAAGTTAGACCAAAAGCATTAGGCAGTTGGGAAACTAAGCAAAGATATATAGACCTTTTTGGAAAAGATATCATTACTAATGAACCAACCATTTTGAAGGATTTTGAGAGCTCAAGAATTGTCATTTGCTGTTATCCTCAAACATCCTTCGCTGAGTCCATGTACTCTGGAATACCTTCAATACTTCTACTAAAAAAAGGAATATGGGAATGTCAATCAATTTACGATGAATTATTTATAGAGCTTGAAGAAGCAAAGATTTTGCATTTTGATCCACAGGATGCAGCCAAGCATATTGCACATATATATGAGAGCCCTGAATTATGGTGGGATAGTCAAAAAGTTTTATCAGCTAGAAAGAAATTTGAAGAAATCTGCCTTACAATCACTGATAATCCCAAGGATAACTGGGTAAACTTTTTTAAAAATATTGACTCAAGATAAGTTATAGTTTTTTCACATAAAAAAACCATTATAAGAAAATGATTAAAAAGAATAAAAATCACGGAAAGAACGAAGAGCGAACAGCGCAATATTTAGAAACATTTAGTAGAGAAAAAACCATAAAGCTTTTAATCAATAGAGAGGATCCCGTTATTTTTGATGTTGGAGCAAACAATGGAAGTTCTCTAGATGAATTTAAAGAATGGTGGCCTCATTCTCATGTACATTGCTTTGAGCCCCAAGATGAATGCATGGAAGAGCTGAATGAAAGTGCTCAAAAATTCTTAAATACTGGAAGTACATACATTAATCATATTGCTGCAGGTAATAAATCTAATGAAAGCGCACAATTCTACACTCACGATATAAATACAGGCGTATCTGGCTTTAATAAAATTAACATAAACAGCAAGGACTCGCTTGATTTAGAAAAATTAGACAAAGAAAATGATGAAAAAAAACTCGAGTATGGAAAAACTATTAATCATGTAAGAGAAGTGCCCTTGATGAGATTGGATGACTATATTGAAAATCATGATAGCCTCATTGATTCTATAAATTTACTCAAAATAGATACTCAAGGTTTTGAACCGGAGGTTCTAGATGGTTTTGGAGAAAAGCTTGAGCTTGTAGACGTTGTTCTTACAGAGCTAATGTTCTATGATTTTTATGAAAGAAGCCTTTCTTTTTCTGACATTGAGAAGTATTTACTTAAAGCAAATTTCCAGCTGTATGATATTAGTCACATTGCAAAAAACCCTATGAACGGAAGGACTGATTGGGTAGACGTCATATACGTAAATAAAAGAATTCTAAAAAAATAAATTATCTGAAATTCGTGTTTGTACTTCATAAGAAGCACGGCACTTTTCTAAAGTAATTTTCAATAGATTTGAAAACCAAACTGCTAGTTACTACTGCCATGGAAGATTCTTGGGGGACCAATGAAGACATTCTATTCTTGGGCGAGTGGTGTAGGCCCATATCTCCTAATCAAAGATTGATGCAAAGAACTGTTGATGTATGTGATTTTCATTGGCGCGATAGAGAAAAACTTAAAGAAGATCATGGTAATCTTGAGAAGCTTAACGAGAGAACATTAGAATGTTTAACAAAGTTTTTAAATGAATTTCATCATACTCAAAGGGATACAGAATATTGGAGAATCATAGTAGGTCCTTGGCTTTTAAACTATATTCCAGTGCTATGGGACAGGTGGGAGAGCCTAACCCTTGCTAGATCCCAATTCAAAAATGATCATATTGAAACCTTTTGCATAAACTCATCCGTTTCGAGAGAGACAGCAACAGATTTTACTAATGCATTGCATTTTTTTGATTCAGATCAATGGAATCATCAAATCTATACATCAATTATGATGTTCAGAGATGATTTAAATATAAAAATTAATCATGCAAATGCCAGTCTTAAGATTGATAAGGCTATGTCGCTTTATAGATTGAATTTATTTCAACAATCTTATAATTTATTTTTACGAGGTGTAGATAAATTCTGCAATCTAATTTCTTATAAAAAACGAAAGTTTGTTTTATTTCATAGCTACTTTCCTAAATATTTTTTATTTAAATTATTATTACGTCTAAAGGTATTGCCAGGTGCGAATTCATTGCTTTCGAGAGAAATTAACTACCCAAAAGCTATGAATAGAAGTGATCTAAGTAAAATGAAACTTAATTCTATAGGAGATTCAAGTGCAAAGGATTTTGAGGGTTTTTTATCACATAATATTTTACAAGATATACCAATTGCATATTTAGAGGGCTATAAATCATTAATTAATCTTCAGTCAGAATTATTTGATGTTGAAAACATCTTTACTGCCAATGCACACTTCGCAAGCGAGCTATTTAAGGTTTGGTCAGCTGAGCAGAGACTGAAGGGATCAAAATTAATAATTTCAAGCCATGGTGGAGCTTTGTACCCACTTTATACTGTTTTCAATCATCAAGAAAAAATTGCAGATCACAGAATTATTTGGGGTCAACCATGGATGAGCAATCAAATAAGAATGCCAGCAAATAAAATTCATATTAAAGTAAAAAAATATAATCAATTGGGGAGTATATCTTTGATAGATTACGATTCTCAAAAATATAGTTATAGATGTGCTTCTATTCCTATGGGCCCGCTTGCATTAGATGGGTTTAATCAAAAAAAAGAATTTATTCAAAAATTATCTAAAAGTAAAAAAAATATTTTGAAAGTAAGGCCTTTCCCTCATGGTGGCTGGGCTACCAAGGCTAGATATCTAGATACTTTTGGAGAGGATATTATTTCAAAAGAACCTTCCCTAAGAGATACTATTCTAAATTCACGATTATTAATATGTGCATATCCTCAAACCTCATTTTCAGAAGCTATGTTTTCAGGAATTCCAACAATGCTTTTATATGAAGATAAATTTTGGGAAGTTCAACCAATTTATGATGAGTTAATTAGTTTTCTTAAATCAGCCCAAATTGTTCATATAAGTGCTGCTTCAGCAGCCAGTCATGTTGAGCGGATAGCTGATGATCCAATGAGATGGTGGAACGAAGCTGAGACAGTTTTAGCAAGAGAAAAATTTAATGATTTATGCCTTACAATTGATCCAGATCCATTAGATTCATGGGTAAAATTGTTTAATAAACTATCCTAGGAGGCTCGAGAGCTTGATGAATAAATTAAAAGTTGGAATAGCAGGGTACGGGATCGTTGGAAAGAGAAGAAGAGATTGTATCGATAGAAGTGAATATGCAGATGTAATTGCAGTATGTGATCAAACCTTTGATTCTTCTGGAGTAACCAATGATGAAGTAAAATTTTTTAAAAGTTATCTAGAGTTGTTAGAAGAAGACTTAGATGTCTTGTTGGTATGCATGCCTAATCAGATTGCCCCAGAGGTTACCATTGCTGGGCTTAAAAAAGGACTGCATACATTCTGTGAAAAGCCGCCAGGGAGAACTGTTGAAGACATAGTATCGGTAGCAAAAGTAGAGAAAGAAAATCCAGATTTAAAGTTAATGTATGGTTTTAATCACCGGTACCATGATTCTGTGCAAGAAGCATTGAAGATTATTCGTTCTGAAGAATTAGGAAAAATTATTAATATGCGTGGAGTCTACGGCAAATCTCAATTAATTACTTTTAATCAACCTGATTGGAGGACTAAGCGATCTATTGCAGGCGGAGGCGTTCTATTGGACCAAGGAATTCATATGGTTGATTTAATGCGATTATTTGCAGGCAACTTTATTGATGTGCATAGTTTCATATCCAATAATCATTGGGGGTATGATGTTGAAGATAATGCTTACAGTATTATGAAAACAAGCACGGGAATCGTTGGTATGCTCCACTCATCTGCAACGCAGTGGCGCCATCGTTTTAACTTAGACATTAATTTAGAAAAGGGAAGCATTATTTTGGGTGGAATACTTTCTGGTACAAAAAGTTACGGGGCCGAGACCCTTACAATTGCTACTGCCAACCCAGATCATGATGGGGGCGATCCAAAAGAACATCATATCCGATATAACAATGATCCATCATGGGATCAAGAAATAAAGTCTTTTTTTGAGTCAATAATAAATGATACAAAGCCGGAAAATGGAACCTCAAAGGATGCTCTTGAGACAATGAAGCTAGTTTATAAAATATATTATGCAGACTCCAATTGGAGACACCAATATAATATCTCAAATCCGGAGTTAAATTAAAATAAGCAGCAAGAACTATTTTGAACATTAGATATAAAAAAACTATACAATCAACATAGAAATTGAGTAAAAAAATGACAGATTTTTATAAGCCATACTACGATGAGTACTTTCGATTAATATATCCAGAAAATATTCATCTTCAGTTTGAAGAATTTAAAAAATTGGCGTTGAGAGTTAAGAAAAATAATAACAAACTTATGTTTGCAGGCAATGGTGCTAGCGCCTCTATTTCAGCTCATGGTGCAGTTGATTTTACAAAACAGGGCGGTGTAAGAGCAGTTACATTTAATGAAGCAAATATTATCACCTGTTTCTCCAATGACTTTGGTTATGACCACTGGGTCAGTGAAGCGGTAAGATTTTATGGAAAGAAAGACGATGTTCTTGTACTAATTAGTGTAAGTGGGGAGTCACCTAGCGTTGTTAATGCTGCAAAGTTAGCAAAAGAGCAAGATATACAGGTAGTAACTTTCTCTGGTCGACACCCTAATAATGCTCTTAGATCTCTTGGAGACATAAATTTTTGGGTTGACTCTCATGCATATAATATAGTCGAGTGCATTCATATGATTTGGGTTACAACTGTTATAGATGCTTTGATTGGTAAAGCCGAGTATGAAGTTTCTTAGCTAATTAGATCGCCTAGTATCTCTTCTTCAATCAACCCATCACTCAAAATTATCAATAAAGTATGAGAAAGTTTTTTAAATCTATCATTCAAAGCTGTGTCAAGCTTTTTACCTCTTTTGCACCACAAAAAGATATGACTGGTCATTTTTATAGAGCCAGACTGTTTATGCTGGGTCAATTTCAAAAACTTATGATGCAAAGAATTCGAGCTGAAGAATATAACGGACATGTGTTGAGCTTTGTGGTTCCTAATTACCTCTCAGATTGGAGAGCGCAAACTTTATCATCAAAGGAGCCTGAGACCTTGGAATGGATTAACTCCATGCAGGATGAAGGTGTCCTTTGGGATGTAGGGGCAAACATTGGAGTTTATTCTTTGTATGCAGCACAGGCTAAAAGCGCTAAGGTTTTTTCTTTTGAGCCATCTGTGTTTAATTTAGAATTATTAGCTCGAAACATATTTCAAAATGGACTACAAGATAAAATATCTATTGTTCCAATTGCCCTTAGCAATAGGACTGCATTTAACGATATGCGTATGAGTATTACAGAGTGGGGCGGAGCATTATCTACTTTTGGCGAAGACTTTGGTTGGGATGGGAAAAAGATTGATGAAAATTTCCAATACAAGACTGCTGGAATTACGATGGATGATGCAGTCAATCAATTACAGATTCCTCTTCCGAGTTTCTTGAAAATAGATGTAGATGGTTTAGAGCATTTAATTCTTGAGGGCGGGGATCAGGTACTAAAAAATGTTGAAAGCGTCTTAATTGAAGTAAATGATTATTTTCAAGAACAAGCTGATGGGGTTCAGCAGATTTTAACCAACGCAGGCTTGACCCTGGTAGAAAAAAAACTATCAAGTGATGAATTCTCAGAGCCCTCAGACTCTCAGGCACAAGCTGCATTTAATCAAATTTGGAAAAGAAAATAGTTTATATCAAGTCTTGAATGTCTAATCTATTAATTTGGGATTCCTTAGAACCAATCCCTGAAAACAGAAAAACAATTCTTTGGCGTGGGTTTAATGTTTCGTCAGATAATAATTTGGTCTCTATCCTAGATTTGATAGAAGAAAATCAAGAATCCATAAGAAAGGCTTACTTAGGATGGTCTTATGAGTTAGCTGAACGGAATGTTTCTAATATTTCAGTAAAAGATCATTTTGAAATTAAACCCGATTTTAGTTTCTGGTGGATGAGTGCTTTTGCTGAGAAATGTAACTTTAGCAAATCACCGCAGATCGATAATATTGTTAAGTTAATTGGCCTGATGCAATGGACAGATTTTAGTAACATCAAATCTATTGAAGTCGAATCTAAAAATAAGGCTCTTATAAAAGCATTACACAAATTATCTGAGCAAAAATCTATTAACTTTTTTTTATATCAAAAAACTCTTCAGCTACCCAGTATTCCTGTCCCCCACGCACTTAAATCAATTGCTTGGCTTACAACCCATTTATTTAAAATAAGACATTTGAAAGGGGCTGGCATAGATCTGTGGAGAAGATCATCAGCAAATTTAACAATCTTCTCTTACCTAGCTAACTTAAGTAACAAGCAGCTAGAGTCATTTGAGCATAAATCTAATTTTTGGAGTCATCTTCCTAATAAAATTCTTGATGGAGGGCACAATATTAATTGGCTGCACATTTTTACTCCTAGCAAACAAATTTCTAATACAAAAGAAGCTTCAAAAATATTAAGCTGTTTTAATCAGTCTAATACTGGGGAAGCGCATGTATTTTTAGAGTCATTTATTAGTTGCAAGGTCATAATTCAAGCAATAAAGGACTGGTTTATAATCCGAAAGATTGGTTCTAAGTTGAGAAATTCTTTACTGCAAGATGATTTTTTACTTCAAGCAATGCTTGATGATTGGAATAAATCATTTTATGGCATAGATGCTATTACTAATTGCCTAAATCTTAATCTTTTTATAGCTGCTATGGGCTCAGCCTCAAATCAAAAACTAGGATTATATCTGCAAGAAAATCAAAGCTGGGAAATGGGCTTAATTTATTCCTGGAGAAAATTTAATCATAGTGAAATTGTTGGAGTTCCTCACTCGACGACTCGATTTTGGGATTTAAGATATGCCCACGATGATAGAATACATGAAAAAAGATCAAAGAATTGCTATCCAAAGCCTAATTATATAGCGGTCAATGGAGAGGCTCAAAAGAATTATTTTAAAGGAATTTATTATCCAGATTCAGAACTAAAGTTAGTAGAAGCCTTAAGATTTTTACATCTTGAGAATAAAAAGAATTCTGCTGCAAGCCTCAATGATAGGCCAAGCAATGAGTCTATTTTGATCCTTGGGGATTACCTTATGGAAAATAACGAGCAATTAATTGAGATGCTTAAATCCACAGCCCCCCTATTGCCACCAAGCTTAAATTTCATTTTTAAACCTCATCCAGCTTGCATGATCCCAAATAGTAAGTTCAAGGGTTTGAATGTTGAAATAAACGAAGAAAATATAGTCAATCTTTTATCAAGATCTAAAATAGCTGTTTCAAGCAATGTTACCACTGCAGCATTAGATGCATATTTTCATGGTCTCCCTTTGGCGTGCATGATTGATCCTAATAAATTAAACTTAAGCCCTATGCTAGAAATAGATAAGACTGTTTTTGTAAAAACATATAAAGATTTAGTTAAGAAAATTTCTTTATCTATTTCAAGGTACCAAACCTCAGATGTAAAACCAGATAACTTTTTTGAGCTAAATAGTTCTTTGCCAAAGTGGTTAAACTTTATAGGGAGTAGATTAGAATCACAAACATTAAAGAAGGATATTGTATGAGCACTTTCAATCAATTTAACGGCACAAAAGTTCTAATTACTGGTCATACAGGTTTTAAGGGCGCATGGCTTTCTGCTTGGTTAAAAAAATTAGGAGCAGAGGTAATTGGTATTGCATTAGAAGAATTAAATGACCTATCTCATTTCAATGTTGCAAGTATTGCTACTGGAATGAAAGATTATAGATTGGATATAAGAGATCAGAAGTCACTAAATAAAATAATATTAGATGAGAAACCTGATTTTATTTTTCATTTAGCTGCTCAAGCCTTGGTAAGAAAATCTTACGATGACCCAGTAGATACATGGAGCACAAATGTTATGGGCACATTAAATATTTTAGAGTCTCTTAGGTTAATAGACAAAAATTGTTATGCAGTAATTATTACAAGTGATAAATGCTACGATAATGTTGAATGGGTTTGGGGTTACAAAGAGACAGATGCGCTAGGTGGCCCAGATCCATATAGCGCTTCAAAGGGTGCAGCAGAATTGGTAATTCGCTCTCACATAAAATCATTTTTTTCCAATGAGGGAAAGGTTAGAATTGCTTCGGCTCGGGCAGGGAATGTAATAGGTGGCGGCGATTGGTCACAAGATCGCATTATTCCTGATTGTGTAAAAGCTTGGTCTGAAGGTAAAACAGTTAAACTAAGAAAGCCTCATGCTACTAGGCCATGGCAACATGTGCTTGAGCCATTAAGCGGATATCTTAGACTCGCCATTGAATTAATAAAGCAACCCGCTATTCATGGCGAAGCTTTTAATTTTGGGCCTCCTGCAAAGCAAAATCAAAGTGTCATAGAGCTTGTCGAGGCCATGGCGCTCCATTGGAATCAAGTTAAATGGGAGGATATTTCTAGCACTGAAAATGGCCCATATGAGTCAGGTTTATTAAAGCTTAATTGTGACAAAGCTCTGTCATTATTAAATTGGAATGCTGTTATGGGTTTTGAGGATACTGTTCGCATGACTGCAAAGTGGTATAGCGACTTTTATAATAACCCTAATGATATAGCCAAAACAACAGATGAGCAGATTGAAGAATATATTAACTTAGCTTTGTTAGGGGGTCTAGATTGGGCTCAATGATGAATCCTAATATAAAAGTTATACCACTCAAGAGAATAAATACCCCAGGTGGAGATGTTTTGCATGCTCTTAAATCTATTGATGAGGAGTTTAATAAATTTGGTGAAATTTATTTTTCTTGGGTTGAAAAAAATGCAATTAAAGCATGGAAAAAACATGCAAGGATGAGCATGAATCTCGTTGTGCCCGTTGGTTTGGTACGATTTGTTTTTTATAATGAAACTAATCAAGATTTTATAATTCATGAGATTGGGGAGAGTAACTACATGAGGTTATTTGTTCCTCCAAATATATGGTTTGGTTTTCAAGGCATTGATAGTGGACCAAGCTTAGTATCGAATATTGCAGATATTCTGCATGATCCTAAAGAAGTAGATAGGCGCTTACCTAAAGAAATTGAATATAATTGGGAGTTAATATGAAAGTAATTATTCTAGCTGGTGGATTTGGAACTCGGTTATCAGAGTATACAGATATGATTCCGAAACCCATGGTTACCATTGGAGGAAAACCAATTTTGTGGCACATAATGAATACTTATGCTCATTTTGGCCATAATGATTTCTATATTGCACTAGGATATAAGGCTGAATTAATCAAGGATTATTTCTTGAATTATAGAGCCCTTAATGCAGATTTTACTGTTGATTTAGAGTCTGGTGATATAACTCATCACCAAGTGGAATCCAATAATTGGAAAGTTACATTGGTGAATACTGGAGCAGATTCTATGACAGGAGGACGAGTAAAGAGAATGCAATCATATATTGGCAATGAACCCTTTTTATTAACTTACGGTGATGGAGTGGCAGACATTGATTTAGAAGAGTTGCTAGCTTTCCATAAAGATCATGGAAAAATGGTTACAGTAAGTGCGGTTCGACCGGCAGCTCGTTTTGGAGAATTGGAAATGAACGGAAATAAAGTTTCAAATTTTCAAGAGAAACCTCAATTGCATGAAGGTTGGATTAATGGAGGCTATTTCGTAATTAATCCAGAGTTCTTTGATTTAATAGATGGGGACAGCACAATGCTTGAAAGGGAGCCTTTAGAAAAAGCAACTAAAGCCGGTGAGTTAATGGCATATAAGCATAAAGGTTTTTGGCATTGTATGGATACCAAAAGAGATCATGAGCTTTTAGAATCCTTGTGGAAAAAGGGCGCACCTTGGGCTCTATAGCTGATGAGAATTCTTATCACTGGAGGATTTGGTTTTTTAGGTAGCAGACTTGCTGAACATTTCATTGCTCAAGATCACAATGTTACCTTAGCATCTCGTTCATTTAGGAAATTAACTGGAAATCTTTCGGGAGTAAAATTTTTTAAGGTCAATTGGGGTGATAAAAAAAACATAAACGAAATGGTTGATAGTCAAGATGTTGTTATCCATGCTGCAGGAATAAATGCAAAAAAATGTCTTGATGATCCTCATAAAGCAAATTCTTTTAATAAAAATGCTACCGAGAAATTAGCTAAAGCAGCAGAGAATTCAGGAGTAAAAAACTTTTTTTTATTATCAACAATCCATGTTTATGGCAACCAATTAAAGGGTTTGATTACCGAAGAGTCAAAAACTTTCAATATTCATCCATATGCCTCATCAAATTTAGCCGGAGAGAAATTTATAAATAAAATAGATTCTTCAAGCAAAATGAAAGCCATAGTTTTACGATTAGCAAATAATTTTGGTTATCCTGCTTTCCCGAATAATGATTGCTGGTCTCTGGTTATAAATGATTTGTGTCTTCAAGCAATTGCTAAACAAGAAATGGTAATAAATGGGAGTGGAGCAGACTTTAGAGATTTTTTTCCAATAGAAATCCTTTGTAATATTTTTGATGATTTCTTAGTGAATGAAACCTCTTGTTTTGATCGTTCGATCTATAATATTTGCTCTTCTAAATCGGTTTCAATAAAAGGGGTTGCTGAAAAAATTCAATTTTTATGTCAAAAAGAATTTAATTTTAAACCTTCAATTATTATCAAAAAATCGCTTGACGAAGAATTAGTTCCTAGTTTTACAATAAAATCTTGTTTGCAAAATTTGTCAAAATATAATTTCGATAAGTTGTTTAATGAAGAGCTTTTAAACTTATTAAAATTCTGCCAATTAAATAAAGAATATTTAAATCAGAGTATATCTTGATCCAGAATCCTTTAGTTTCGATAGTAATCCCTTCATATAATCATGGGCATTTGATTAACAAGGCTTTAAATTCAATCTTGGCGCAATCTTATTCAAGCTGGGAGGCGATTATTGTAGATAATCATTCTTCTGATGATACAGAGAGCATTGTGTCAAATTTTGCTGAAAAGAGATTTAGGTTTTATAAAATCAATAATAATGGTGTAATTGCTGCATCTAGAAATTTTGGTATAAAAAAAGCACAAGGGGAGTGGGTTGCTTTTTTGGATTCTGATGATTGGTGGGAGCCAGATAAGCTTGATAAGGCAATTAATTATGTTTTAAAAAGAAATGCTGATTTAGTTTTCCATAATTTAAAAATTGCAAAAAAGAACTATTTTTACTTCCGCAGATCAATTGGGTTTTATGACGATTCCAAATCTGCCTTTGATAATCTTTTACACGCTGGAAATTCTATTCCTAACTCTAGCGTAGTTATTAAAAAATCTATTTTAGAGAAAGTAAATCTAATTTCTGAAGACAAATTAAAAATTTCTTGGGAGGATTATGATTGTTGGTTAAGGGTATCAAAACTTACAAATGATTTTGCTTATCTAGATGAGAATCTAGGTTTCTATTGGCTCGGGGGTGGTAATACCTCTAACCCAAATAGAACTTTACAAAATCTAGAATCAATCTATGCGGAATACATATCTGCTTTAACGACAGCGCCTCCTTTTTGGTTCTCATACAGTCTCGCATCGGCATTAATGCAATGTGGTTATTACCAAGATAGCGTCAATATATTACGCAAAACAACTCTTAAAAATATATCGTTTTCAAACAGATTAAAATATTTTATTAGATACGGGCAATCTTTTTTTTTAAAACAAAAATCAAACTCAACCTATAAAAATATGAAAATCTTTTTTTATTACAATCTAAATTAAGAAAGCCAAGATGAATAAAGAAAATCTAATTATCTGCTTTTTGGCTATTTTATTTGCAAGCTTTATGGGTCAAGTAACTTTAGGCTCAGCTTTTTCGGGTAATTATTTCTTTTTAATATTTCCACTGGTTTACTTTTTAAAAGATCAGTCCATAAAGCTTCTTTCTGGTGATTTAAAGATAGCATTTTACATTTTTTCTATTATTTTTTTTGTTGCATGGCTTTTTCAATACTCATATTGGCATCTTTCATTCAGGAAGTTAGTTAGCTTTATTTTATTTATGAGCATGTTTTCTTATGCATTTATTAATGTAAATGAACGAATGATTACAGCATTTAAAATTGCTATTGTTGTTTATACTTTTTATTTATCGCTGAGCAATCTAAATGAACTTCGATCTTTTGATCTAGCGACTCTTGGTTATGCTGCTAAAAATCAAGTGGGCAATCAAAGATATGGATTTTTATACATTATTGGATTTTGGTTGGTATTTTTCTTTCAATCGAAATCAATGTTACTAAGACTATCTAAAATCCCACTTTTAATAATAATATTCTTGGGTATTTTACTTACATTTTCTAGAGCCTCGATCGTAGGTTTGATAGGAAGTGGTTTGGTATTTTTGATTATAATTTTTGGCTCTAAAATCAAACTGACACCAAAGAATTTAGGAATTTTTTCACTCTATGGCCTTGGAATAGGTATTTTTGTAGCTTTTTCTGGGATATATGAATACATAGCTTTGCCATTTGAATATTTTGCAGATAGATTATTTGCATTTAGGTTTAGCGATGGGACTGCTAACTTTGATTTAGCTAACCCAGCCTCATCGGAGGGGTATAGAATCTTTCTAATAAAATCAATTGTGGAATATGCTACTTCTAGTCCGTTATTTGGATCAGGATACTTAGGAATATGGATTATTTTAGATGATGGGATAGGCTCCGCACATGGACAGTACAATGATGTATTGTTTAGAACTGGGTTTATTGGCCTAGGGATATATTTATATATCTTGCAAAAGTTAGGCTCTTATCTATATAAGATTGACCTTGGTTTATTCCTTGGGTTTATTGGCGTCCTAGTATTTGGGTTATTTCATGAAACTTTTAAGGTATCGCATGGAGCTTTTGTTCTAGCTTTTTTTATTGGAATGTGGGCTACACACCTACGAAATAGAGCTTTATGATTATTGGAATAGATGCATCACGCAATAGATCTGGTGGAACATTTGCGCATATGGTTGGAATTATTAGTGAACTTGATCCAAGCCGTCATGGTATAAGCGAGATTCATGTTTGGTCTCATAAAAATTTAATAAATGAACT
>CEUA01463385.1_pt1 | contig 16760 bp, 8 predicted proteins | sample 361541 | NCBI WGS metagenome assembly CEUA01 (sample SAMEA2623079, study PRJEB7988) | marine metagenome | isolation source: saline water (ENVO:00002010), including
TGTATGTGGAACAGAATATGATGAGCACTGTGAAGAAATAGTTCCAAAACAAGACATCAGAGGTACTATTGAATGGGCTAATACACCTACGTTAGATGCTAATAAATGGGATGCAATAACAAAATCAACTATAAGGGGAAAATATGAAAGTAAAGAGTGCGAAAGCAAAAGGACGGAATCTACAAAATTTAGTAAGGGATAAGCTTAGATCTATCTTCGTTGATCTGTGGACTAAAATGCCACGGCTCGAGTATGATGATATTAAGTCACAGACTATGGGAATGGGAGGCGAAGATATTGTACTATCTCCAATAGCAAAAAAGCTTATTCCTTACAGCTTTGAATGTAAGAATACAGAAAGACTAAACTTATGGGGATCTTTAAAACAATGTGAAGATAACTGTGAAGATAGAGAACCAGTATTAATAATTAAAAGAAATAGATCGGAAGTGTATGCAGTTATCAAATTTGATTCATTTCTTAATAACATAAAGGAGAAACATGGAAAATAAATCAATGAGCAAGTCAATAGATACAGTTAAAGTTCTACAACAATTAATATATAAAATGGAAAAAAGAAAAGAAGAGAATCCTGAATATATAATAAGGAACATTCAATTAATTGATAAAATAGGAGAAATATTAAATAACTTTAAAGAAGAAATGAAACAATCTTTAATAAAGACTTAATACATTTTCTGCTTTACTAGAAACAGAGGCACGTTTGTTGCCTCTTTTTCTTCTTTCATCTAACCAATCTAATGCATCTAAAACTGGATCAGGAGCATAATCTTCTATAATTTCATCTTTCATTTCTTTATATAATTTCGCTTTTTTAGTAGGAAAAATATTAAGTTCATATGCCAACGCTCTTTCAGGATAACCACTAAATGCCATATCTGATGTTTTATACAAACTTCTTTGCAATTGTATATTAGCAATGCTCATTAGTTTTGCAGCTTTTTGATCATTATCTAGTGTTGCTGCATCACTATAACCAACTAATAATGTTGTCCAATCCTCATCCTCTAATTCCCATAATTCAGCTAATTCTCCAAGAGTTAAAAAATCAGATAATACTGGAGCTCCAATTAAAGCACCAAGAGCACCTCTTCCATAACTAGCTTGTTTAACTTCTTCTTCATCTCCAGTAAAAAATTGAAACCAATTAGCTATTCTTTTAGCACTCTCATGTTCAATAAATCTAAACATATCTCTTTCAGTAAATGCAGTTACTAATGCAGGTGCTCCAAAATAAACTAAACCCATTCTAAATGCTTTCCCAACATTACCATCTAACTCAAAAGATGAAGCACTATGCCTAGCTTCTCTTCCAAGTTTTAAATTATACTCTAAAAATTTATGTGAATAATGTTGGAACTGAAACATAAATCTTCCTACATCAGTTCGCATTAATTTAGATTTTGATACAGAAGAATAATCAAAATGCAATAAATTAACCATATTTTCTGCATATGCTTTAGATTTACGTTTTAATATATCTTCCCATTGCTTACTAGTCATTTTGCCATCAAATTTCTCATTCATCATGTCTTTAAAACGAGGATTTTTAGCTAATTCTGTCCACATTTTATAAAAACCTACTTTATAAGTACTTTCTCTATTAAAGTTCTCAATACCTCTCATCATAAACCCTGATTTACCAGCTAAAAAGCTTGTACCATCAGCAAATTGACTTAATTTACTTGGTTTTGTAAATTCTATTTGATTATTATCGTTTAATGTAATGTTTTGTTTAAATGCCTTAGAACCTTTATAATCTAATAATTCGGGGTTATCTATAGTAAACTTTAATCCAGACTCTCTCATTGATTCCTCAACATACACTTTCATTTGAGGGTCTAAATTATAAAAATTCCTAGATTTATTCATCATTATAGGACCAAATTCTACTAAATTTAACAAATACTGAGTTGAGTTTTTAGCAGCAGATCTAATATTAAGACCTAGTTTAGATGCAAACTCTAAATTTAATAAACCTCTGGAAAGATTATTCCACCATTGAGCACCAGTAACATCTCTAGTTCCAGTTTGAGCATGATGTAAATCCATTACCATTTCAACAAATTGACGACCATATCCTTCCAAATCTTTACCTTTTTTAAAAGCTTTAGAAGCATCATTTAAAACTTTCCTAGTAACTAATTGAGTGTGAGCAATAAAATTAAATCTATTAATTTCATCTAAATATCTTTTTACAGTAACAGGAAAATTCATAGAATATAATTTATCATCTAAATTCTTTGTTCTTGGTTTAATTCTTTTTGATAAGTATGTGTTAATATCACCAACTGCAGCTTCAAATAAATCAACTGTATCTATAGCTCCTTTAACGCCTTGTTCTGATCCAAATGCACTATCTGATGATAATTTCTGCAATTTAGGCATTAAACCATCTAAAAAATCAACATTTAAATCATATCTAAAATGAGGATAATATCCTATTTTCTCATCAGGAAGTAATTTCTTTCTTAATGTAGTTTCAACTTGTTTTAATTTTTCAATATTAGTAATACCTTTTGCAGCCATACCTTCTTTTACAGCATTAATATATGCTTCTACTCCCAATTCTAAAGTGTGATAACTTTTATGCATCATTTCTATATAATTAGTTAATGCATCTGCCATTTGTGGAGTTTTTGTAAGCCCTGAATTATGAATAGCATTTTTAATTTTAATCATATCTTTTTCAGTTAATACTCTTCCTTCAGGACGCTTTGCTTTATCAACAAGTATATCCATAACTCCAGGTATTGACCTAATACCTTTTGTTTTGCTTTCAATCATAGTTATAAATTCTTTAAATACAACACCTTCACCTTCATTTAAAAATTTATCCATTCTAGCTTCAGATTCAGCAATTTGACGATTAACATTCTTTCCATTAGCTTGATCAATTCTTAAATTTTCAATTTCTTGTTGATATTTTGTTGCCAATCTTTGCGACTTAACAATTGATTTTGTTGATGGCAATAAACCTTCAATAGTTCCAGCTTCTGCTAAATAATTCATCATATTACTAAATTTTTCAGTATCATAACCTTGTCTACCTTTAAATTCATAATTAATAGTTAAAAAATTGTTATATAATTCAGCTAAATGAGGATTACGCCTTACAACTCCTGACGTAGTATATAAATTTGCACCAAAAATACCTCCAATTTTACCTTTTTTAATATGTTTTAACATATATTTCAATTCACCTTGAAATAGCTTTACTTGGGGTTTTGTTAGTTCAAAATTTTTCCATTCACTTGGAAGATGTCCAAATAATTGAGCAAACTTTTTTACTATAAGATCACTTGGATTTTTAAAGATTTTTTTAACTGAGGGATGTGACATAAAACGATTCCCTGCTTTATAGACTTCCATATAATTTTTAGAAGGATTACAAGCCATTAACATTCTCCTTTCAATACATCGAGAGGTTGCTGTATTTCTTTAAATTCTGTTTCCCAATGATTTTCATTTGTTTCTATCATATCCTTAGTTTGTCTTATTAAATTTTTCATTTTATTTCTTGATGTAGAGCTCATTGCCTTATAAGGGTTTAAGCTCATAGATGATCCTGTCAATCCATCTCCTCCAAGTAATACATGCATTGGATTATTAAATAAATCAAAAGGACGTAAAGGCTTAGCTTCACCTGTACGAATATCTATTGATGCAGGATATGCCTGGGACATAATAGGATCTAGTTTTGAATGAGCATCTGCCATTAAAGCTATAACTTTTTGTGGTAATAAATAACCATTTTCCATCATTAATTGATTTGTATAAGATAAAACACCAGCTCCTTGATCAAATTGTTGACCACTAACTTTTTCATTTAAATTAGACAATGCTCTAAAAAATTGTATTTGCTGATCGTATCTTCTACCCATTCCAAATGGATTAAATTCATCTATATGCTTTGTAGCTTTTATATCAGTATATTTGCTAAACATATTATCCATTTTCCAGTTAAATCTAGGTGCACCATATGCTAACATTTTATTTAATTCAAAGACATCCATAGGTATATTTTTACCTTTTCCTGAAAATAATTGCCTATATTGAAAATCTACTAAAGCTAAATGCTGTAAAACTTTTGTAAATGTACTTGATTCATATCGACCACCGTGAGCTACATAAAAACCTTCTGGCAATTGATTTGCATGAGCGTCTAATAGCCATCTTACGGCTCTTTTATAGTTGCCACTAGCTTTAATAGCCATTGGCATAACATTACCTTTATATGTACCAATATAGTTTTGAATATGAGCATTGGAAGGCATAGCAAAGTCCCATAACCAAGTTAATCCATGTTCATTTACATTTCTAGTAATTGTTTCATGTATTCTTGTTTCAATATCTGTAATATCAGAAGTTTTTGAAAGAACTTTCATTGTTTCAGTATTAAAAATTGATCTTTTACCATAACCTTGACCATGCAGTTCATTTAAATAAGCATATTCTTTTCCTACCATTTTTCTTGCTTCTAATACACTTGAACGATAACCAGGCTTATTATTCATTTCTCCATGAACACCTCTTGCAAAGTTTAATGCAAAATATGATGTTGTTCCAGCTATATAGTTTTTATCGCTTTGAATATCAACTACTTCTAAATTCTTAATATCTTTAGTTTTTTTCCATTTACCTGCTTCATCTACTAATAAAGGTTTAATTTTATTCTGCATTTCGTTAATTTCTTCTTTAAGTTTTTTCAATTTTGCTGCTTTATTTTTAGCTCTAGATTTTTTAACAAAATACATTTGTTTTTTCAGTCTTTTAATTATATCTATATCATTTTTAATTTCACCTAATAATTTAGGCATAAAATTATTCATTTCTGTAACATCAAATTCAGGATTATTTATTAATTCATGTACTAATTGATTTTCTCTTAATAAAGTTTCATTTGTTAATACTTTATTATCAAGATGAAGTCTGTTGAATAAATCTGCTTTAATAGCAAATAAAGATTTCTCAGCAATACCACCAGCTCTTCCTTCAGAAATATCATTTAATTTAGATAATACATCTGGATGGAAAGGATTTCTTGTGCTGTATTTTTTATACCTATATGGTATTTTATCTGTTTGACCAGTTGTTTTGTTATATTTATTATATGTCTGTGGTAAATAACCAAAATAATCCTTCAATATAGCTGCATTTGGACCTTTTTGCAATGCATATGATGCTTCTCCTGTATCAGGATGAAAATTTTGAGATTGCCATAATCCTTTAAACATATAATTTTGGAAATTAGCAGAATTTAAATAATTAAAATAACGATTAGAAGCATTAAGCATTTGTTCATAAGTAGCTTTTTTAGGCTCTGCTTGAGAATAAACTTTTCTTCCAGGCATTACTTCTAATATTTTAGAATATTCAGACATTAATTTTTTAATAGATCTAATGTCTACTTCATTTAAATCTATTTCTCTTTCAATAGTTTCACCTTTTTCTTTTATATATTCTACTTTTTTAAATAGTCTTACTCTTTTATCTTTATATGCTCCTATACCATTGTTTTTACTATCAAGAAACATTCTTAGATTATTAGTATTATAAGTTCCATCTTCTTTTTTAAATGTCTCTTTAGATATAGAATTATCTATTTTAGGGAATAAAAAGTCTGTCATCCAATCTCTAGTAGTACGTAATATTTTAGGATCTGGAGCAGAAGCATCAAGTAATATTTGACCTTCTAAAGCTTGTCTTAAATGAAAGTCTGCATTATCCCAGTCCATTCTAATTTCCCAGTAGCCAACTTTACCTTCTGTTGTTTGATTATTTCTCATTAATACTTTTCTTGGTAAACCTTGAGAATCTCTAACAGTTGCAGCAATATTGTCAATATATTTTACTTTTGCTGATGTTGCCTGGACTACTCCACGTAAATTAGCAATTGATCTTTTATTTCCATTTAATTCTGACCATGCTTCATTATTTTTTCTTGCATTAGTAGACAATAGCTTTATATTAGGTAAAACTTCTTTAGCTGTTTGAACGTCTGCAGTTGGTACAAATACTTTTTGTTGTCTTTGTATATTTTCAATCCAAGCATCACTACCTCCCCAGAAAAAATCAACTGTATCTATATCATAATCACCTTCAAATATATGATAAACATCATTAGAATTAACTATAGATTGATGACCACTGCCTTTTACAAATCCTCTTAATCTTAATAAATGTAAATCATTCGGTCTTGTTCTTGGATAACGCAATGTTGATATACCTATATCATATCTAACCTTATCTGCGCCAGTAGTTGTATTAAAAAAATCAAATACAGATTGCATAGGTTTTCCTGAAGTGACCATATGATTCCAAGCTTTTTCAATTCTAGCATCTAATTTTTCTTTAGGCACATTTGCAAATATATCTTCCATAATTTTCTTATGTATATCTTTTGCATTAGATATTTCATTATTTTTAGTATTAATTACTTTTACATTAAAATTTCTACCATCAAAAACAGCATCAAATTCTCCGATAGTTTCAGGTATCATAATTTCACCATAACGCTCTATTTTACCTGTTTCATTGTTAAATAATGTCCCTTGCAAATCAGTGTCAGCTTTTTGACCAATAACAGATTTAGAACCAAATCTAATACGTTTACTATTAAAGGTGTACTCAGAAGTAGGAGCTAAAGCAGTATCTAAATATTTACTTTTAAAAATATTCATTTTAGTAGGTTCACCAAATATATCTAAAGAAGCATAAGGCGATAATTTTAACCATTCTAATTGAGCACTCATATGATAATCTGTTCCATCTAACATTTCTAAAGCTTCATGATCGCCTTTAGACATCTTATCTTTAATTGTTCTTAATAATTCATTTTCTATAAATGGATTATTCATTGTATTTCTTATAGTTTTTAAATTTTCACCTAATTGTGGTGCAAAATAATCATTATATAATCTTTGCGCTAAATCAATATCAGTATGATTGTTAATAATACTAGGTGCAATTTTACTAGGAGCATGATAATCAGGTATTTTTTGAACTCCTATAGAATTTAATGGAACTTTTATAATATTAGCATCATTTATTTTACCCATTTTATATAAATCATTTTTTGCAACTTCTATCATTTTATCTCCAGCAACTTTTAGTTTGTCAGCTGAAGAAGCCATTAATATATCAAGATTAGGATTGGATTTAAAAAAAGGTTCTAATTTAGGATCATATACAAAAGCTGTTTTACCATACATTAAATTAGCATCTCCTTGAGAACTGATTATCGGTTTAAATATTTTAGAACCAGGAGCTGCATAATAAAAACCTAGAAAATCTGCCATTTCTTTAGAAATAAAAGTAATACTATCAAAAGCAGATTCATTTAATCTATCTGCGTAATAATCTTCCCATTTTTTACCTTTATTATGGAGTTCAAAACTTTCCTTTACACTCCAACCACCATTAGTAACTCCATCGTTAAACACACCTATTCCAAATTCTTTTGCTTTAGAATATTTTTTAGCAGCTTCTATTCCATCTACATCTATATCTTTGCCTGTTGTTGTTTTAATTATATCATTTAGTTTGGGATGAGCTTGAACCATTGCATCAACTAATTCACTATTAATTCTTTTAAATTTAGAAGTATTAAACATAGTTTGTCTACCTACAAGAAATTTATTTAAATCAGCTTCATTCATCGATAGGTAATCTGTAAATAAAGACTTATCTTTACCTTTAATCATAGATTCTGCCATAATAGCTCTAAATACCTGTTGAACTTCAGGATCAAATGTAGTAGAATTTTCAAGATTATTTTTAACAGTTTTTAACAAAGTTTCATTATCAGTACCTTTAACTTTGTCTATATTTTCTTTATATATTCTATCAAACTCTGTTCTAATTTTATCTATAATAGCACTATCTTTACCTATAATTAAAGATAATTTCATTCCAGGCATTTCCATTATTTGAATACCATTTTCAAATCCTTTAGCATTAGTTTTTTTAGCTAATAAATCCATAAACATTGCTTTTCTATCAGTCATGATAGCTTTATCATAATTATTTTGTATTCTTGAATCTGCTTGGAATATATCAAACATATCATACCTCAATCGAGAACTGTCTCCAACAAATCCCCAATCATATGTAATTCCATCTACTAAAGCAAATTTAATACCCATTCTATCTAATGCTTTATAATAAGGATTATCATAAGCATGCATATGAGAATCTTTACTTTGAACTTTTCCGTTACTAAAAAAGTATACTGTTTTAGGCTTAGATTCAATATGATTTGATACAACTTGCATTAAACGATGATATGCTTCACGAGCTTCTCCATTAGGAATTGACAATCTATTAAAAGCATCAATGATACCATCAAACCCTTTAAATTTCATATCATATGTGTATAATGTTTCATTTAAAAAGTTTAACATTCTTTCAGGAGTAGGATTAATTTCAACACCTCCTTGATCTTTAGGTTTGTATAACTTAAAAAACTCAGGCAATGGCATGTTTGATTTATGATCACCTAGACCATATGAATCTTCCATATATGATTCAACAGCTTTTTTACCTTGTTCTACCATTAAATCTAATGAATCTAAATTAATACCATACTTTTCAACAAATAGTCTTAATTGTGTTTGAGTAGATTCTAGATTAAACTTTTCTTGATTAATTTCATACTTATAAGTGCCTTCTGTTTTACCATCACCTTTTTTAACTTCCAATGCACCTGTATTAATAAGCAATCTAACTAATTTAGAAGCTTTATTTGGGTATGCAGTTAAAAAAGTTAAGCCAGCATCTGCACCTGTTACATTTTCAGCAGAACTTAAAAAGAAAGCATTTAATTCTGTAACTGCTGTTCGATTCGCAGATAATTGTGCATCTTGTAAAACTGATTTTATAACATGAAAAGTAGAAGGATCAGTAATAGTGTAGGTATCACCCATAGCTACAACATTGTCTTTTAACCCAACTTTGCCACTAACATGCATTTCTGTAACATAGTTATTAAAATCATTTACTATTTCTCTAATTTCTGTATCAGTGCCTAGATATTCAATTTTATGAACCATCATACCAGTTGCTCTTTTACCACCAGGTTTATGCCAATGCATTAAAGAAAATGATTCACCTTCTTTAGGTGTCCCTAAGTTCATAAATTGCTGAAACACGTTCTTTTGCTCTGGATTTAATTCAGAGTTTTTGAAATTTTCAAATACAACTCTTTGAACAATTTGATTTGAAAAATCTTGCAAAAGGTTTGATTCTACATTAATCCCTAAAGAATTAAACATATTTTTTAATGATTGTATTTTGCTAGGATCTATATATATATCACCAACTTTTGTAGTTTGATATTGATTTTTTGTTCCAATAATTTCTAGTAATGCGCTAACAAATATTTTATTTTCATCAACTATTTTTTTATCTTTAATAACTTTTCTATTTTTATCAATAAACTTAATTTGGTCTACACTTTCAATTAACTTTAATCCAAGTCTTAATTCTGATTTTTCACTTCTTAAAATACCTGCATCTATTAATAGAGATACAATTTCTTTATTACTAGGATGGCTAGCATCAAATAAAGATGAAAACTTTGTAATTCTTTTATTTAAAATTCTATTCTGCATATACCCTAATAATTCATCAACACGAGCAAAAGAAAATGCATTGTTAGCTGTTTTATTTAAACCTAGCTCAACATTAATTGCACTTTCCATTGATTGTATTCTTCTTGCCAATGCTTCTAATCGAGCAATACCAGTATCTTCATTTTTCAAAAACGCTGCTTGATTAATTTGTCGTTTATTTGCTTTTTGCAATTCTATTGTTGTTTTAAATATATTATCAACTTTATCTCTTAACTCATATAAAGCAGATTCTTGATTGTCTGGTTTTACATTTTTAAAATAATCAATTACTTCACCTAATTTTCCTTGTCTTGCAAGGCTAAAGAAATGAGAATCTATAACTAGCATATTTGGTATTTCACCAATAGAACCATCACTAGAAGAAGCTTTTAATCTAAGTCCTTCTACTATTTCAACAACATCTAAAGCACTTTTTACTATTTCTGTTTCAAATTTTTCACCTACAGTATCTGCAACTTTACGCAAATGATTTGAAAACTTAGTTATATCTCCATATTCCTTTAAAAGTAAATCATTAAATTCTTTTGCAGTTTTTTCAGAAATAGAATCTAAACTTTTAGTATATTTTTTTGCAGAAGCTCCTTGTAAAAACCTATAAAAATGATGGAACAAATCTAAACGTTCAGTAGATTGCGTAACAGATTTTTCACCTCCTATTTCCATTTTAAACACACCAGGTCTATTACCAACAGGACGTTCTATAGGAGTACTAAGAGCGTCAAAACTATTTGTAGTTAAACCTAAATTTTCTGCACGTTGTACAAAAGAATTTAATACAGGGTCTGAAGCAAAAGGATTTAAATTAGAACTTATAGCTGGATCTAAAGTAGGGATTCTTCCTATAGGATTTGTAGTAATATATTTAGGAGGCAATAAATTCATAGTATGCAATTGACGTCTTAATCTTTGCATTTGTTCAGGAAACATATCTTGTCTTCTTGCTAAACCTTTTCTATTTAAAGCAGCTCCAAGTATAAAATTAACAGCTAAGTCTTCGCCACTAGTTTCTACACCATTCATCATATCATAAAATCCTCTAGCATTCATTGCGGCACCACCTAGTACCATTTTAGGCCAATTGTCTTTTATATTTGCCCAAGAATTTTTTGTTGTCCATTTTAATAAATCATTTCCAATTTGATTTGCAGTTTTTTCAAATACTCTTCCTACAATTTCTTTTTTAGCATCATCTGTAACACTAATATTTAAATCATCTAATATTCTGATTGCTTCAGATTCAGGCTTACTTAAATCAAATCTATATTTTTTACCTTTATATTTAAGGTTTTGAATATTCATTCCTAATGGTTTTAAATCTGCAGCTAATAACGTAGATTGATGTCTAATATTAGCATAAGATGAATTAGCTATAATGTTTTTATGATTTGCTAATTTACCTCTAAGAGCAGAATAAAAATCTAATTTTCCTTGACTAGATTTACCTGCTTGAGGCAACCATTTTAATGTACCAAAAAGACCACCAACTACCACTCCCCATCCTGGATGAGTCCAATCATATTCATGTGCACCATCAGACATAGCAACATGCAAGCCTTCTCTAGTTGCATCTAATACTCCAAACATAAACCCTTCATTAATAATAGAGCCAATACCGTAAGCAAGTTTTTTGTTTGTCATAACTTCTGTAAAATAATCTGTAACACTAGTTATTGGTCTGTCTTTTAAGTATTTTAAATATACTTCACTTAATTGCTCTCCTATTTTTGAAGTAATTAATCCTGATTTTACTCCATCATCAATACTTGTTTTTAATGATGTTTCAATTGCATCTTTATAAGCATCTGCACTATTTAATTTTCCAGGTTTATGAGCCTTAGAAACTACTTCACCTAAATTATTATGTATACTTTTTCCATATACTTTTGCTCCAACATCATCCATTCCTTTGATTGCTGCAACATCATCTGCAATTCCTTTAAAAGCAGCTTCACGAGTTTCTCTACCCATCATTTTAGCAGTAGCAGTTTTAGTAAGCCAATTAATTCCTTTTAATCCAACTTTAGCAGGAGCACCTGCTATAAATCCAGCAACAGTACCAGCTCCTGAAGCTAGCTTACCTGCAAAGTTTTCTGGACCTCCATAAAATTCTATTTCTTTACCAGTTTCAGGGTCAATTCCAGTTTGTTTTTCTTGACCTGTTAATCCAGTTCTTGCCTGTTCTAAATATTTATCTCCTTCTTCTCCAAGCCATTCATATTCATCTGCAAATCCTAAAGCTCCCAAACTTGCTTCATCCATAGCTGACCATAAAAAATTACCAAAAATATTTTGAGACCAATGAGTATCATCCATTGGTTGTCCTACAGCTTCTAATATAGATGAAGTACCTGTTGTGCCTTTTTCAAAGCCAGGTCTAGCGGGGGTTCTTGCTGGTTGTTTCCCTAAACTTGTTTTACGATTTTCTTCTGCCGACAAAAAGGCTTGAAGTTCTCTTTCTAAGCTCATAATACTCCTATTATCTTGGCAACTCTAATTGCTCTATATCAGTATTTAAAAATGTTTCAAGATTATCGCTTTCTTGAATTTCATTTGATAAAATATTTAATAACTCATCAAAATTACTTGTTCTATCTTCATCAGATAATTTATCAATTTCTTCATTTAAAGCATCAACAGATATTTGATTTAATGTTTGAGAAATGCTATATTTTTCATTATGGTCAAATTGATATGCTTTCATAACATTATGAATCTCTTCTTTTTTATTTAAAATAAAATCTAAATCTTTGTTTCCATGATCATCTAAGTCTAAAATTTCACTAGACCATTGAGAACTATATTCAGGGAACATTTTTTGAAGTTCTGCATATCTATCATATAATTTATCATTGCTATAAATTCTCATACCTATATCATATATCTCATTAACATATTTTTGTAAATTTTTACGCATATTCTTTTGAACAAATTCAGGCATTTCCTTTAATTTTTTATGAAATTCTAAATAAGAATCAGTATTACCTGTGCCTATTAAAGCTCTTTCATTTGCATAAAACCAATCTCTTCCATTGTTTTTAAATTGTAATGCTTCTTGCAATATAATACTTTTCATAGTTTGCATATTAAAACCTTCTTTAAGACCTTCTACAAAATCACCTTCAGTATCTAAATCAAATTCATCTAAAGCATCATAAAATCCAGGAATTTTTTCTGTATCAGATATTTTTTGACCATAAATTAAATTATGTATTTCAGGATTACTTGCAACTATTCTACTTTTAGTAACATTTTCAAGGCTTAAATCTGCTTTTCCAATAGTAGTATCATCCAAAGAAGAAGATAACTGTATAGGACCAGCATCTAAACCTTCTTCTCTTGCAATCGATTGAGGCATATCTACCTCAACTAAAAAACCGTCTTCTGTAATTTCAGGAAATGTTACAATATTATCTTTAACATTTGATAATGGAGACATAGCATTAGCCCAAATTAAATCTAATTTATTTCTATTTGAAAAAGTTAATCTTCTAGGGTCATCAGTTATATTTCCATACTCTGGAGTAATCATCATTCCTCCAGCATACTGCACATCTTCACTCATACCATTAAAAGACTTATGTAGATCATGTATTTGATTTCTTACATCAATATATTCATTAAAATCCTCATTAGCATTAGTCTTAGCTTCATGTAATACCAATTCTCGGCTTAAATTTAGCAATTCCTGGTCATATTCTTGTTTAGTAGGGGTATAGTTTGCATTTGGTGCAATAAGGCTTAAATGACCCTTATCTTTAATTTCTTTATGTAATTTTGCTAATTTAAGAGAATCTTCTTTTGCAGTTTTCAAACTATCAGTTACATTTAAACTGTCAGCTACTCTTAAACTATCAGCTAATCTTGTGCTATCAGCTAAATTTATAGATTCTTGCAATTCTTTTTCTTGTTGTACTGCTTTGTTTAAAAATATACTACTCATTTGGATTCCCTTGTAATTCTATTAATAATTTAGACATTGGAATACCAGTCGCTCTGGTAATCGGTAAAGAACTATCAGTATACATACCTAAAAATTCTAAAGCATATTGGTCATTTTGGTCAATATATTTTTGCTCTAAAGATAATAAAGAGTTAAATAACTTGTTTTGTGCATCAGGACCTAAATTTTCTATAGCTACTTCATTAAATATTATAGGATCTAAAGTTTGTAAATCATCTAATACAGTATTTCGACCATATCCCATTACTTTAGCATCGTTCATAAAGCCCATTTGAGTTACGGTTATACCCTCATTAATTCTTTGTCGATTAATATCTTCAAAATCTCTAACTTGTTGTAAAAAATGTTTTTCAATTCTAGGCAAATAACTTAATTCTTCTGCTAATTGTTGATTAAACCCCACATACATTACTCCTTGATCATCCATTTGGGGTGCACTAGTGTAAAATCTATAAGCATCTTCAAATCTTTGATAACCTTCAAAATATAAACTGTATACATTAGGAAAGCTTTCTTTAAATTCTTCTATAGTAAAATCAGTTTCTTGCATTAATTGAGGCTTATTTGAATCATTAGTTACATCTACAGTAAGACCTTTATCAGAAAAATGAGCTTTATTTTTAAGCATCCCACCAAATTCGTCTTTATCGCTATAAGCACTTTCAGCAATTTTTCTCCAATTTTCAGTATTTTCAAACTTGTTTTTCCATCCTGGATCACCTCTAAGATCTGCATCTTTTTCTCTAATAAGTGTATTTTGCTCTTGAATCATTTTGGTTACTTCACCAGGACCAACAATATTATTTTTTTGAATTATATTGCCTTGAGCATCTCTTATGGTAGCTCCTGCAAGACCTTCTTTAAAATAACCATATGTTTTCTTTAATTCTGATATATCACTTGTATTTAAAGCATAAAAACCATCTTCTGTTAATGGAATATTACCTACAAGTTTTTTTTCATGTAAATCTAAATATTCATCTTCAGATAATAATACATTCCCATAATAAGGAGAATTTTCATCCTTTATAGGTTTTAATAAACCTCCCCAATTATGTCTATTAGCAATCTTTAAAGCTTCACCTGTTGCTTGATCTCCAAATAAATACGCATCATACTGGTCTATATCTTCATAAGAAATTAATCCTGGAGTATAATCTAAATCGTATCCTCCATATGTAAATAATCTATCTTCAGCATGTGGTGATAAAGTACCTTCATTAGGAACATATTCTTCACCGCTTCTTCTTGATTTATAGGCATGCATAACATCATTCTGATAATCTTTAAATGCATCTGGATCATTAATAACATCTCCATAATCATAATGATTTATTTCTGGAGCAAAATTAGATACACGGTCTAATTCAGATATTCTAAATCTTCTATTAAATTGTTCGTCTTTTTCAATTCTTTCACTATCAGCTTGGTATTTACCTGCGCTAATAATCATAAGTTTATTAAATGCACTATTTAAATCTGCCATTTATTCTCCCATGCTCCAGTTTGCACATGCTTCTTCATCATATAAAGAATGTTCAGGATCGCAAATTATCATACCATGAGTTATATTTTGTACTTGATTTGCTTCATTTTCTAATGTAGTATAGCAAAATTCTTGTTCAGTTACACTAGCTGCACCTTCAAGACATGAGTCATAATTTTGATATGCTGTCACTGCTCCACTTGACCAAAAATCAGAAGCTGCAGATCCACTATTTTCCTGATAATTTCCCCAGTCCCATCCAAATCCCAAATCACCCATATCCATATCACCACCGTCGCTTATCCACATGTTTTCAAATGCAGAACTTTCTTCTTCTTCTGCTGTACAACATGATACGGAAAATCCACCATCTGGGCATGGACATGGACTTCCAAAATCTTGATCTACATTTATATCTCCTGATTGATACTCTGATAACCATGCACTTGCTTCTCCTGGACTCATTTCTTGCATCCCTGGACTATATTCTTCATCATATCCTCCTGCTGATGCAACATAGCCTAGCATATCATAAATTCCTTTTCTATGTTTACGTCTATATTTAGAAATATCGGATAATTTTTTCATTTCTTTTAATTGAAGGTCAGTTCCAATAGTATCTAACATGCTTGATTGCAATGTATCTGATTGAGTAGTAGCAAAGCCTAATTTACCCATTTTTTTATTAGCTTTTTGCAATTCATCATAACCTGATAAAAGAGTATCAGCTTGTAAAATATTATGCTCAGCGGTAGCAATTAATTCATTAGATTGGTCATATTCATCAAGATACACTCCATATTCATTCATAAAAACATCTGGATTATATGCTAATTGTCCATCTTCTTCTAAAGTAGGAATAATATATTGCATATTATCATATGGATTTGACATATTTTCTCCTTATTAAGTACATACAGGTCCCATTGGTGAACCACTTACTATATCTAAACATTGATCTCCACTTACAATTCCACCACCATAACAGTTGCAATGAGCTACACCTGGTTCTACTTCCCAGTCTAAACCACCTTCTTCTGCTATGTCTTCTAATGTATCGTAAATTGATTCTCCTTGATCTTCATAAATTTCATTTTGGGCATCTTGATATTGTAAATTTAAAGCTGTCGTAGAACCTACATACTTGCTCCATAAATCATCTAATGTATTCATATAAGCTCCACTGCTAGCAAAACCTGTTTTACCTATTGTTCCTAGTTCTTGTGTCCTGCTAACTCCAAATTGCGTAGATGCTTGAGATTGACTTAAATCTCTAATTCTTTTTTCTCTACCTAAAGAAGTTAGTCCAGATTCAATATCTAAATTAAACATAGATCCATATTCATCCCACCATTCTTCTCTATCAGCCCATCCTTGTGAATAATCAATTGGTTGACTAGGATTTGCTTGATAAGCAAACCAAGAAGCATCTGGATTAATCCATTCACTTAATAAATTATCCCAAAACCCACTAAATTGATTATCGTCAACGTGAGTATAAAACTCTTCTCCTAATTGAGTTGAAGTATATCCTGAATATGGCTCATCATAAACTGACATTATTTATCTCCAGGCCCTACTTTTACATAATCACTATAGTCTCTAGTATAAGTTGGTGTCGGGAATAAATATTTAGCTAAATACTGTCCTATTGCTT
>CEUA01089342.1_pt1 | contig 16740 bp, 2 predicted proteins | sample 361541 | NCBI WGS metagenome assembly CEUA01 (sample SAMEA2623079, study PRJEB7988) | marine metagenome | isolation source: saline water (ENVO:00002010), including
TCCGGATCTGGGACCCATTCCTCAGAAGATGCATCCCATAGCCAACCTGGGTGGTCATCATACCTCTCTAGGGTGTTCTCTCCCTTATCTTCAGGACTCCACCACTCTCTGGATTCTCCCTCTGGTGTGCCTCTCTCTCCCCCGTCACCGTAGCCATCAGGGATTTGTGCCGGGGTTTTGTACTCTTCATCTTCTTCCTCGATCTCAATTCCAATGAAACCCGTGAAGTAAGCAAGGGCGGCCAGAGCTAGTATGGCGACTATAGAAGCCCCTACAACTGCCAACCAATTAGTTGAGGCTGTGATTGGCTCTCCCTTGCCAATTGCGCTAACTTCTGTGGTTTGTCCAGCATAGGTGAACTCTGGTATTGATGAGTCCCCCTTTATCCTAGAAGCGGGAATTCCGAGTTCCCATGTTCCATCTTCAGAGACGATTGTGTTGTTGACTGGATTGCCACCAATCAAAACGGAAACTTGCTTACCAGGAAGTCCGATGCCGGAATATATTGCCATTTCGTCTTCTTCGACCCAAGACTGCTCAGGCTCCTGAATCATGAATTGAAGAGGTACGATTCTGAAGGTGACTGGGTTTGAGTTGACCCGTGAATCCCATGCATCGGTTGCAATGAAGATCACGTTGTTTAGAGTCCAAGACTCCATATTGTCGTCGAAGAACAACATGTCAGCAGGGTCGTATCGAGCAATTCCATCTGTTCCGACGCCTACGACAAGAGGGTGCCTGTCGTCTGAGTCGATTGATGTGTCATTGTAAACAGAAATGAATTGGATGTCGTTGTCTGCGTCGGAGAAATATTCCTTCAAGTCTATCTCTGCTGTGGTGCATTTGTCAACAGAGTTGGATTCAGAGTCACAATAAAGGATGATTTCACTTTGCCATCCAGATGAGTCGAATTCAGGTTGATTGTTGCCTGCATTTGGCGGGTTATCGGCCACGATTGTTACTTCGGTCCAACTACTGTAGTCAATCCCGTCATAAGATCGGAAGCGCAGCAGATATTCTGCGTCATGGCGAAGTTGTGTTGTATCCCACTCTATCTCCCATATTCCATCTTCAGAAAATTCACTGGTGCTCGTTTCGAAAACCGACACGTAGTCATTTGATACGTCCTTTACTTCCAGATCGACCCTCGTAACCCCTCCGTCAAAGTCCCTAGCCACTCCGGTAAGGATAGTGTCCAAGGAAGAGGATATCCGAGTTCCTGAAAATGGCTGATTGACACTGATTGTAGGTTGGCTATTTCTGTTGTCGATAGTAAGTGTCAGTATTACTGGCTGGCACTCGTCCACATCGCCATTGCAGAAATCTGAATCCGATGCCCAAATTGTGAAGGTGTATGTGGTCAATTCCCTGGGTCGGGTGCTGAAGTCCCATTCCCAGCCCCAAGTTCCATCTTCATTTGTTTCAACTGGACTGGTAACTTGGTAATTTGGACCTGAAATCTGCATGTATACTAGGCCGATGTCAGTGTTACAATTGTCTGGACAGCCATAGGGGTCCTGGGAATAGCCATCGAAAACTACCGATCCTTCATCGTGGGATGAGAATGAGCTCGGGGTAGTTACGAATATGCTAGGAGCTTGGGTATTGAGTTTGATTGTTCGCGAAACTACAGGGCTGTAGTCTATCCCATCAAATGCCCTGAATTCGAATGTGTAATCGCCTTCCCCTGCAAGACCAGTCATATCGATATTGTAGTACCAAGAACTGAATGGCCTGTTGAATCGTGTGACCTCCCCCTCATCTGCACCACTTGTATCAATTGCGTATTCGGCATCCTCCCATGAACCGGTGAATGGGTTTCTTACTTGAACGGCATGAACATACCCCCCTTGGTCCCATTGGGCTCTCTCGTCGGTAAGGTAGCTGTTCGCCAAAGTCCCATCATGAGCGCTTCCAGTGATATTGACGACCCTTCTGAACGAGTGCCCGTCATTCTCGGTTACTTTCACTGTTGGGGCTTCGTTCTCTAGGTGTGCGGTCTCCTCCAGCGAGTTCTCCTCAAGGGTGAATTGGCCTGAGAAGTACCCATATCCAAATCTGTAGGCAGTATATCTGTAAAGCGACAGTTCCCTGGTTCCTGCTGAATAATCGCAACTGGAATCGGCGGTATCGATGGTGAGATCGCCATCGTTATCTATGCCGTCCGAACAAGAGTCCTCGTACTCATCATCTGCAAAACCATCTGGGTTATCCCCTCCCCCTAGTCCCCTGAAGTCGAGATGGAAGTTGGATGGGAGGGCCACCCAAGGAGTAAAGCCATCACCACCAGTATTGATACGATACAGGTCATTACCTAATGCATCCTCCACTATGACCAATGCATCACTTACCTTTTCACCACCGATTAGTGTCTGGAATCTGACTAGTTCGGCCCTGCTAACCTGTACTGCGAAGTGTGTTGGTTGTGTCGCAATCTTCACCTTAGACAGGTCCAAGTTCGTCAAATCTGCGAATGTGAACACTGTTGAGTTGTTGTCCATGCTAACTCCTAATGGGAAGTTCCTCGGCGTCATGTTCTGGCAATTGTTGCAGTCCTTTACTGGAGTAGGGATAATCGCCCCCTGAAATTCATTGTCTGGCCATGCCTCTTGATCTGGCCACGATAGTCGGACGGGGAATTCCCCGCTGGGAGGGGAGGGTATGTACTCTGATTGGGCAGTGACCGAGCTTTTTGTCACGTTGTATACAGTCTCGGCTTGGTTCCAGTCGTTTTCAGAGAAGTAGGCTAGTGATCCGAATTGCTGTGATTCTGCATATCCACTGTCATAATTCTTAATCACGGCACCGGTCTTTTGCACATCGAATGAGTTCCGCTGAATATCCAACAGTGATCCAACTGCTCTGATCCCATCGGCCGTACCTCCAGCAGTAATGATGTTGTCATACATGGTTACCCCCGTCACATATGCATGCAATACCGGACAAGAAAACTCGCCCCCCCAATTAGTTTCACTGCCACAAGTACCAGTGCCGTCATAGGAGATTGAGTTGTTTGCCAAATATAGCCTAGAAGCTGCTTGGATGGCATATGAGTACATTCCAGCAACCACTGGAGTTAAGGTAGTGTCGAAAATAGAGTTGTTCTCGGCAACTACGTCATAGGAGCCGCCCAGCCACAAACCAAAGTACCCCCCTATTGGTCCGATTTCATTTTCATGGATATGGGCCTCGCTATTGTAAACGGCTATTCCAGAACCAGATGCTGCCCCTCCAATGTCGTTGTCTATCAAAGTCACCAGTGCACCGGCTGCTGCAAAAACCCCCGCTCCGTCGACCGTAGTGATTTCATTATCCGAGATATCGAAGCCGAAAGATGTGCCTCCAACCGCTTTCTTCCCATTTAGGTCAATACCGTTGCAGTTGACATTGATTTGGGTATTTGTAACACTCCCTGCGGATGTGTAAAGTCCGATTCCAAAGTCTCCTGAAGAGATTTCGGCGTTATCTATCTCGATAAATGAGTCCTCGGCCCAGATTGTGTGCCTCCCCCCATCCCTATTGCCGCATCCGTTGTTGGTCCCGGTGAGAGAAATATCGGACAGTGCGAATGGGCTAACTGAGGATCCTGAAGAGTAAATCTGTAGTGCTGCCCCGACGATACTCGTGCTCGCATCGACCCCTACGACGAATTCGCCACCATTGAAGGTGGGTTGGGCAAGGTTGGTTGTCAGGACGCTGGAGGTGTTAATCTGATTGAAAGAAAGTTCGGTAAGTGTCGGACTGGCCCCGTCTAGGACTAGTGCCCCGTAACGGAATTCTCCTACTGCTGAGACATATTGTGGAATCCCCCAGGCACTATCGAATGTGACATATCTGAGGCCGGTTTCAGAAAGATCGATTGAGCTCCTCATTAGTACTCCCTCGCTACATGAAGGATCATCGATCCAAATTTCTTGATTGCCGGAACTCATTCCATAGCATTCACCAATTGCACTCGAATTTGCGGGTTCACTCCATCTAAGGGTTATTTGCATCGCAGGACCTGCGTTTGAAGAAGCCCCACACGAAGAAACTCCGGCACAAAGGCTTCCTCGCACGTCTAGGTGAGTGCCGTTAGGGAACTCAATGGTCGCCCCTGGATTGATGATCAATTTAGCACCGGGGGCAATTGTGACATCTCCGGTCAGAGTGTGTACTCCGGCCCAAGTCTCAGTACCGGTAATTGTACCCGTGGTAGTCTCATTTGATGCTGATACAGTACCTGCAGGTAAGGCCAATGAAAGTAAGATGCTCAACAAGAATAGCCCTGTTAATGAGAATGACCTCAATTTTTCTTCCCGCGCCATAATGCATCGGACAACATCTAGACAATTTAACCATAGGGCAAAGGAGTTTCATCGATTATCTTCGAATCATGTGTTTTATTGGTTTATTCCGAATTCGATTTCTACTTGCCTAGACCATTCTTGAGCATCTAGGAGGCCATATCCTTTCTTCGAGTCGTGATCGGATTGGTTCGGGTCTGTTCTTGCCGAGTTTGCAAGCGCGACCTTGACTAAGGCCATTTCATGGTGGTCTATTATTCCGTTCTCGCCCTCTATCTGGTCTTGGTATAGCGAGAGGATCAATGCGAGGGCTCCAGTAACCAACACGGTAGAGTCGCTGGTTCCGGTTGAGAATGCGTATGGGGGGTCCCTGTCACTGTCTCTGCAAGACCATAGATCGACGCCGGGAGCACTGATCTCTGGTTTCTGGTTAGGGAATATTCTTTCCTCACCTGTTTCAGGATCGTATTGTGCACCTTCGGCACTATCGATCCACGGATCTCCATTTCTATCATGTGCCCCAACGGCGATCACTCCCGATAGGCTAGCAGGGGAAGAGACGTCGGAAATGTTCTGTTTTGGATCGATATTTCCAGCTGCTGCAATAACAAAAATGCCGTCATCCAAAGCCTCTCTGACGGCATCAAGGGTATCGGATGTTGCTGAGAAGCTGGACCCGGGAGCAGTTCCCAGGCTTAGTGAAATTATATCCGAATCCTGAGAAATTCGGCACCACCTAATCGCTTGTGAGACCATTCTCTCGTTGGCAGACTTTCCATCTGGCCCTAGAGAAATGGCAACAGAGAGAGAAACCCCTGGAGCGGCTCCGGTGAACGAGCCATTCGCAACCAGAAGACCGGCCATCAAAGTGCCATGGCTATTTGTTCCAATGTCCCTGACAGGTGAGTCTTTTTCGCTATAGAAATCACGGAATCCGGATAATGTTAGGTGCGATAGGTCCGGATGGGAGACATCTATTCCGGTGTCAACCATACAAACTCTGACTCCTTCACCCAGGTTTCCAGATTCCTGTAACTCCCTAATGCCGCTATCCTCGAATGCCCACTCAGAATCGAGAACCTCTCCTATGAGTGAGTATATTGAAGGATAAAGAAGTAAGATAGAGGCCACTACTGCGGAGAATCCGACGGCCCCCCAAGGCCATAGGAACCTCATTATTGGGCCCATCGGAGACCTAAGCCTCCTAGCCTCTTCATCACTGATTCCGTAAGACTCTCCCGGATATCCGGGTGCATTGCTGTCTACGGCGGTAAGTAGACTGGGTTCATCGGGCTCAGGCATCAACTCGAGACGCGAGGTTCCACGCATGTAGTTCACACTTGGGTGGCATTTAGTATTAGAACGGGGCGCTGACTCGTCTTCCTGGCCTTCTGGTAAAGTACAGTAGAGCTGCAACCAGCATTATCAGGAATGCGTATGCTAGGTACTTCAGATTGTCATTCTCCTCGGAGCTGGTCCATAGCTGAGCCTCGAATACACAGGAAGCCTTGCCGTCTGACCTCGGTGATGTGCAAGACTCTGACTGTTCATCCATCGATTCACCTTCAATTGAGAAGACTATCCAGTACTTCTTGGACTCAGAAAACTGGGTGTAGTCCATAGTCAGGTAGAATGTCGATTCGCTCATGGCTGAGACTGATCCGCTGGATGTGGAGTTGACACCTAACTCGTTTTCACAGGCAATGTCGGAGCATAGAGTAGCCAGTAAATTGACGTTCTCTGCATCCACATTGCCGTTATTCGAGATATTTACCGAATAGCTCTCTATTTGGCCAAAGGAAGCGAATCCATTTCCTCCGAGGATCCTAGCAGTACCTCCAACTATTGCGAGAACTGGGGAGTCCATCTTCATCACAGTTGAGCCCGAGTATGTATTGTTGTCCTGATCAGAAACTGTGAATGTGATCTCTTCGGTGTAAGGAGAAGGGAGTTCTGGTTCAGATGGTCGTACTAGGGTGAATGTGGCGGTTCCGTCGGAGAATGGAGACATGGGCTGAGTCGTCGGACCGGCAAATTGCCACCACTCTGAACTATCGAATTCGAAGTAGAACAACTCGTCTGAATTGCCGGTGTTCTTGAATGGAATCTCGATAGTCACGGCGGTTTCCTCCCCATCAAAGTAGAGGTTTTCGGGTTCATTGAGTTCGATTCCGTTGTATTCTGGCACATCAACTCTCAATTCTACCTGAGTAGAGTATCCTTGATCGGTTGACATCTTGATCAGGACCAAGTGGCCATCTGGGAAGTGATGTGCGACTCCGACATTGGCTGGGACTACTCGGACGCTAATTTGTTCGGTTAGGTCTGAATCAGTCAAACCCAAGTCGAATTTTGTTGAATCCACCCATTCTCCAGATGAATTCTGGAATTGTACATTCCAATCCAGTCCATCGGCACCGGGAACAGTTCCAACGACTGTGTATTCGTCGAATGAGTTGTGTCCGTCGTACTCAACTGAGATTGTGAACGCTGCATTATGGTATTTGCATCCAACGGCTGTGTTTGAGGACAGACCTTGTCCCAGAGGGAATTCGTCGTCTTCGTCGTTGAAGCCGTCGTTGTCGTCGTCGGCATCTCGATTGTCACCAATTCCATCATTGTCATTGTCTGAGGTTTCGGTAGAGTCGTCAGGGAATGCGTCTTCGCCATTAATTACCCCGTCACCGTCATCGTCGTTAGTGCAAGTGGTATCGATCTCTTCGACTTCCAATCTATCGTCCCCTTGCACTGTAACATTGACGCTCTGCTTGGATACCCTATCGATGCTAAGGGTATTGAGCGGGCTAACCTGTCCGGCCCTGATGGAAATTCCCTTTCCGCCGGAGTAGGATACGTTTCGAACGCCCTCGTTCAATTCGAAGCTGCTGGATGTCTGCACCGTACCCGGTAGAAGCAATAGAGTCAGGATGCCATCGCTTCCCAGTTCCTCGGACCATGATATTTGGCCGTATTCTATGACGAGGTCATAATCATCAATCTCAGTAAGATCATGGTTACTGCCATCGAAGGCCAACCAACTGGTCTGAAGCCTGAGAGTCCCTCCAACTGTGAGTTCTGATTCTACCGAACCGCCATCCACCCCCACTTCCAGAGGCTCGATGGAGATCAGGCCTATGCAATCAGGTGCCTCCGATGTTGATGTTGCCATTGCCACCCAACTGCCTGGCTGGATCATGACAGACCACTCACCAAGGGGATTTCCGGATACTGTGACTCGTTCTCTTGAGATTCCATGCGATGGAATCATCTCAACTTGCCACTCGCCGCTAGAAATGCAGGACTGGTCAAGATATGATATGCTCCCGGAGATTTCAACTTCTCCGGCCGAGATCTCGATATTCTCGATCACTGAGGTTTCTCCGATTTCGACTAGAGATGTCTGAGTGCCGAAGCCGTCTCTCTCCACAGTGATATTCCATGAGCTTTGCACAGGTAGGAATGTGGACCAGACTCCGTCGTTGTCCGTTACTAATTGATGAATTGGCGATTCCGAGTCTCCGGTAATGTTCACAGTAGCATTGGAAAGTCCCTCTGAGAAACCTGGAGAGGCGTCATCATCCAGATCCCAGAATACCTTCCCGCTGAGGCTGACAAGTTTCTCCACGGTGAGGAAAACTTGGTGATTGGTGCCCACAGTCACACCGGATTCAACCAGCGAAGTGTTCTCCAATAGATTCCTGACTCCATCTTGGTTGGTCTGGTTAACCTCAACATTCCATGACCCGGGTACGAGTCTAATCTCAAGTGGTTGTTCGAAACCTCCTACCGAACTAACAAATGATCCAAGGCCCTCCTGTGAAGAAATCTTGAGATCGATCAACTCGGGCGATGCAACATCGGAAGTTGATTGTAGGGTCACGGTCACAGAGGCAAGTTCGGCTGTCTGGAAGTTCAATCTGGAAACTGCTGATGATTGGGAGACTGAAATCGATCTTCGCAATCCCTCGTACACCCCTGGGTTGGTCTCGAAGTCGTCTACGATAACGATCCAATCCCCCTCCTGAATGTACTCAACCAACATTCCATCTTCGTTGGTTGTGAACGTCTGGATCCAACCATTTTCGACGTTCTCAAGTTTGACTTCGTGGTTTTCGAGCAATTGACCGCTTTCATTCCTCAGCGTTATGTTAACCAACCATCTTGGCTCGAATCCTACAGAACGCCCTACGGTAGAAGTGGATCCTATCTCAACTTCAAAGATCTCATTTGTGTCATATAGTGTATCGAATGGTTCGTCAGCAGATGAGTTGGCCCTCTCGACAACTATTCGATACCTGCCGGGTTCAAGAGATATTTCCGCCAACCCCGTCTGAGTCCATTCGGATCCTTCTCCAGATACAGTGTAACCAGCACCATTGGGCGATAGGGGCTTTATCTCGAATGGATAAGAAACGGGGGTGCCATTGGATGCGTTGTTATCCCCTTCGTGGTCGATGAAGAAATCTATCTCCACGGTACTATTGGTGGGAAGAACCAGGAGTTCGACCATGGGCTCTGATGAGGTGTTGACTTCCTTTACTACCGCATTGGCTGACATTTCATTACCTGCTTCCAGTGTAAACGACCAGTTTCCAAGGGGCAATAGCATGTCGAATCTTCCGAGATCATCCACTTCCTCCCTCCAAACGGCGTCAGTTACCCCATCCAAGTTGCTTGCTTTAGCAAAAACTGGAGTCCATCCGGAGAACCCTTGGTTGTACGTGTTTCCTTCTCGGTTGAGGCTTACCTCTCCTAGAACCATGGTTGAATCTGTGAGTTCGATTGTGATATTTTCCATCGAATCCGTCACTTGGAAACTGGTACCGTTCGATAAGAATCCACCTGCCCCAACCATTCTCTCCACGGTGGCATGGATAAATGCCCCTTGGGGTAGGATGACGCTGAACTCCCCAAATGAGTCTGTAATTGATTCGAGGGTGAAGCCCTCCCATTGGAACAATACCTCCTGGTTTGTTACTCTTGACGTTGGATCAGGAGTCTCGTCGTCGCTCTTGAGTGGTTTGTCTATCACAGTACCAGTTACAACTTGGCTTACCAAGAACTCGAAAGAATCGGTTAAATCAACATCTCCGATTGAGACGCGCTGCCACAGTTGCTTCTGATCGCTTAGGGTGTAATTGAGTATCCAATTACCTGGATTCAATTCTGCATGGTAAGTCTTCGTTGCATTGTCGAACAATGCTGTGACAGAGTTTCTGGAAAGATCCTCCGGGATGAATTGCAGTTGGAGATTATCGACACTGGCTCCGTCATCAGAGAGGGTGAATGTGATGTCGGATGTTTGGGGAACTTCTGAAGGGAAGGTAACCAGAGTCACTAATCCGGATTCGAATGTGAATGCCTGGGATATCTCGGGGAAGCCGTCGTCATCAATATCTACCTCTGCTAGGTAGGAGCCGGGCACTATTGGACCGACTTCGAAGGATCCACTTTCGTCGGGAGTGACGAAGCATGGTTGAGTTATGACACCCTGGCACTCCACAACAGAATCATCACTGGAGCCATTGATTGAGAAAACCGAAACCTCGCTAGACAATGGCCTACCGGTGAAAATCGATACAGTGCCCTTGACCGCACCTCCAGTGATAGTTACCGGTGTCTGAATCTCTGAGGAAGACAGGGGAATCACAAATGGTTCCGATAACTCCACTGGATCCCCAGTTCCAAAGTCCACTGAAACAACATACTCCCCGGGTAGTGCGTCGACGATGTGGAAGGAGCCTGGTCTGACCATAGGCCCACTAAACGATCCGTGACCCGAGAAAATTCCAGTCCCGTTGATTGTCCCAAATGTGGAAAGTCCATCTGAAGTAGATGTGGCGAAATTGCCCGAACCGATGAATGTGGCCTGAGATAGTTCCCTGGTAAATTCACTGACTCCCTCAGATGTGAACTTTCCAGAACCGTTTGCTATACCTTCCAAGAAATATTGCCCTTCCACGTTAATGCACGCGTCATGACCTTCGGGGACTAAGTCTCCAGTGCAATCGGGGAAATCACCAGATAGTGCCCCATCAATGATGCCCTTTCCAGAGAATTGACCCTCTCCAGTAATACTGTGATTATCGAATACAGCCTGTGTATGGGTGCCAGTGAAGTCTTGAACGGACACTGCCCCCATACTCTCCATTGACCCCTCGCCTAGGAATGTTACCTCCCCTGTTCCGCTGAACCTCAAATCCTCTCCTACCATACTCCCATCAGAAGTCATGACCTCATATGGTTGGATTTCTACTTCTCCTGAAGAGGGAGTGAGGATTACATTGGCAGAAAGGACGGGTTCTCCGTCGAAATCAAGTTCTCCCGACCAAGAAAGTATGCCCGAAGCAGTTGACGGAGAAACCGATATTGGTGCCTGTATAACTGATTCACCATTGCTGTGGCCATCAGAACCAGAAATGTTCACTATTGTCTCAGAGAGCCATGTTGAACCGTAGACGTTCGCTAGAATTCCAGTTACTGGGTTTACTGCACGGTTCTGAGATGTCTCAGAGAATAGCTCTGACATTAGGTTGGCCGATCCTGATAGCAGAGATGTTCGGGCGGAATCCAAGTCTGGATCCCCAGTAAAGGCCGAGACTCGTATCTTTCCAGCAGGGGCTGAGAAAGAGAAGTGGCCATTCTCGTCTGCTTGGGTTGACCCAATGGGTATCCAGTATGTCCGGGAGTCATTGTCTACAACATTGCCGTTCTCGTCTGCGGACTCATCTCCGCTGAATGCATCCCTCTCGATCAGAATCCTTGCATTAGGGACCGGTCCTACTCCTTCCAGTGTGACGGTGCCCTGAAGTGATGCGCCACTGTAGTATTTCAGAACCTTTACATTCCTATTGGAGTCATAAATTGAGCCGCAGTACCTGTCTACCTTTCCGGTTAAAACGAATTCAGTATCATTTGCAGAGGATGAAGCTGGTGAGCTGATTGAGAGGGTCTCTTCTTCGGGATCATAATTGCTAGTAAATGCGTTCACTGGAATTACGCCCTCTTCGACTTCGATCATCTTCCAGGGACCTCCTGATTGAATCTGTGACCAACCAGATGAAAGGCTATCAGCGGAATATAGTGAGACGTCCGACAATTGAGAGTTACCCACTATTGTTGAGGCAGAGCCTGTTATCTGGATTTCTTCGCAGGAAGTTCCGTTTGTTGGATCGTACCAGTTTGATAGAACAAAGTGATTCATCATTGCTCCAGGAAGTGCCATTGCTCCCTGCAGATAGCTCCCGGGAGTCCCGGTAAGTGAGTTTGGCAGAATCCAAGTAGAAGGGGTGTCGGCATCTCCTGTCTGCCCACTTATCGATGGGAGGCCCAAGGTAGAGGTCCCATAACCGACATATGTCCTGGCAATCATCGTATCGAAGAAACTGTCCAGATGCTGATATTCCATGTCCGTCATCTGGATCATATCCTCTCCCGTAGATGCTCCGGAGGCCTGAGCCTTCAGATCCTCCATGTACTTGCTTTGGAACTCATCAGGGGACATCGGGCCTTGGTTTGTTTCGTAAGTTGTTGTTATGTAGGAGTTGATATCGAGGCCAGAAAGATGGGTTGGGGCATGGAAGATTCCTGTAGTTTGTCCCCTGTGATATGACTGATAATCCTGGTAGTACTTGCCTCCGAGAGGATATAGGCGGTTATCTACCGCGAAGTACCGAATCTCATGATTCCTCGAAGTTGTACTTCCATGTGACTCCTCATAATCTGAGACCTCGTACGAGTCAATCGAAGAGATACCGTCGTAAATCTGTACGAGATCATCGAGCGCGAAGGCAGTAATCAGGAAGGCACGAGCCAATCCGAATCTAGCGTTGGTTCTGTGGAGGGCAGTCGAGAGATCGTCGTAGTCATCAATGATGTCTCTGGTGTATCTGTATCCTGCCATGTCGTAGTGACTGGCGTCATCGAATTCTGCTAATTCGAAGGAAGATGAGGAGCCGCGAGCCTGGTCGAAGAGAGACATTGCTTCGGATGAATTAGTGGTTGATTCGCCGAATTGTTCCCCGTTTACCAATACGACATAGGTATGCAAACAGGTTTCTTCAGCGCATGTTAGGCCGTCGGCCCCAAGGGGGTTACCCATGAGCAATTCAGCGTCACCATATTCAGCAACGACCGCCATCAAACGGTCTTTTACAAACTCCTTATTGTTATTGGAAGTAATCGCTTCGAACTCTTGGACTTGTTCTGGGGACATGTGCTCGTCTAGGACGTTTATGAAAGATTCACCGAGTTGGCCATTGATGCTCTTGTCCCCCATCGCCAAGGTAGTGATGAATAACGAAAGTGTATCTTCCTGACCTCCCGAAAGCAGCATTGCTCCGCTGTTCGGGATCCCAGATTGGAAGTTGTCCGCAACAGTGGGGTGCTGTCCGGATGCAAGGGCCTGGAAACCATAATCCCACCAGGAAACGAAGGCGGGACGATCGCTGAATGGAGTTTCGGTATCCTGCTGTGAGAGCCAATCGTATGCCTCATTCCATCCCTGGGAATTGAAACTTGGGCCGAAAGTGCCCATGTACCATAGTCCAGAGTCACTCTGGTCGTAAGCATCGCTATTCATGACTGAAAACAAGCCTAACAAGTCCTGCCTCAGTATGTCCGGAACAATGTCGTATAGGCTCTGATCGATTTCGCTTGCGGATTTGTCCCCTCTTGGAATTCCAGCGTCAATTCCGTAAGTTGCATGTTGAGATGTGATCAGAAGCAAAACCATGACCATGGCTGGGACTCCTGGACGGGCCTTGGAGGCGGGCCAAAGAGACTTGAAACGAGTCCTTGGGGTTCCGATGCCCGAGTTCCTCCATACCTTGGTGAAAGATGGCAAACTTGCAGAGCCCCATAGCATGGAGATTCCGATACCTCCTACTACCGCCATTGCAGGAGTTGCGTTGATGATGAAACGACCGGCTGACCATGCCATGTATGTCGCGATAATGGTCCAGAGACCCAGAAGAGTAAGTTCTGACTTGTTCTTCCTGCTTCCCCTCCACAATAGCAAGAATGCACAACCTATTGCGATTAAGGCCACTATGGGCCCGTAGGATGCGAAAAGAACTCCACGCTCGGGGGCTTGTGCCTCGCCGATAGTTCCGAAGATCTTGTTCTTGGAGAAGTAGAAACCGCCAGTGAAAAGGATGTCCCACCCATTGAATAGCCCTCTAACCTGGAGTATGAATAGCAAAGCGAGGATGGAGCCGAATAATGCGCTACCCCCAAGGACTACCAATAGCCATGGCTTGTCCCTGAATGAGCTAGACACCCACCCCATGGCGAAAGTAAACCCGATTATGTAGAACATGGGCTGCATCCCACTGGGTGCGAAAAGCAGGTTCATACCTGGCCATGCGTAAAATGGGGCCGGTACTAGAATTGCGACTAGCATCATCTGAAGTGCTGCAGAGGTGAATTGAATGCTATCTCTGCCTTTGAAAATATTAATTGCAACCTGGAACGAGTAAGCCAGGAAGAGGATTCCCGGGCCGTATACGAATCCTTTCCACCCTAGAGCCATGATTGAGAATGCGATTCCGGACATCGATGCATTAGCCATCAGTGAAGGATTCCTCTTCCACGTCTCCCTCATGCCCGCAATGATGTACAGAGGGTTTGTACTAGTTGACTTGAAGAGTTTATTGTGATCGATATTCTCTATTGCCCTTATCCAGTAATAGAATGCGATTGCCAGGAAAAGCATCGCAAAGGAGTCGTGATCAGACATTGCGAATGTAGAGCGGCTCATGTGTCCGGGCATTAGGGCGATAAGCCAAGCTGCAATAATGCCGGCCCTCTTACTATGAGCGCGAGAGGCTATCCCTGCGATTGGAAGAACTATGAGTGCCCCATAGATTGCTGGAAGAGAAGCCATAGACCACCAGACCGCTTGGTCGGCCGGTATCTCGAGGATCCAAGATAGGGACAAACCGCCCAAGGCCAGGGACCAAGAGAAGAGTGGTGGCCTTGGATTAATGCCACCAGTAGGGTAAGCCCTATCGTGATCGAATATCAGATGACTCCGCTCGGCAATAACGTAGTCAACTACTCTCTTCATGTACCATGGGTCAGAACCACCTGTCATGTCCCATAACCCGGTTCCGTTCGCATTCATTGCTGGTATTACGTTCCATGCGGTTCTAACGATTAGAGCTATCAGGAAGGCAAGAGAGACCATCACTGCGTAGGAGTTACCGTCCCACCAGACTCTGAAACCGCTCCTCTCCCTTCTGGGTGCTACATCGCCGAAAACCCCTCTGGAAGCAAAGAAGAGAGCAAAGAAATTCATCCAGAACCATAGGAAGAACCAGGTGAATGAGCCAACGAATCCGTCCTCGGAGAATAAGGACGGGAGTTCGTTTCCAATCTCATGAATATGGCCAATGGTGTAAAGAATCCAGTTCACTGCCAGCAGTGCACCCAATACGTGCCAACCCTCTGCTCTGAAAAAGGCATGAATGAAGATGACCAAGGCTGAGAATGATGCCCAAGCCACTCCAATGTGACTCTGTTGAGAGAAATCCTGGAGAGAGTCAATTTGTCCGATCCAGATGAGTGGAATCAGGAAACTAGCGAAGACCAGGGACGAGTATATTCCCACCTCTGGGTTATCCCTGATGTTTGGAAGGTTTGACATTAGGCCCCCCTTGCCTCTATTCTCGACTGTGCCCCTTAGTCCAACCATCACAAGGAATCCGAGTGATATTGAAGAGAGCCAGAATGAGAAGAATGCGGCCCCTATTGATTCCCTTACTGTGTCAATAACAGCGAGGGAGTCACTTTGAGCGATTATGAGGCCCCCTGAATAGAATGCTGCAAGACGAGCGCCGAGAACTATTGAAAGGAGATTTGCAGACTCTTCAAATCGTTCTGATTCGTGTAATACCGCGGAAGCGAATCCAACGAATACGAATGTTGTGACAAACAAATGATTGAAGTTTTCTGGGTCTGCTGAATTTGCGATCACCCCCAATAGAGAGACTGCAAGTGTGATGGATCCGACACGCAGGACTCCAGAATCAAGAGGTATCAGCCAAGATGATCTGCCAATACAGGCAGGAATTAGTACCGATAGAGAGATTACGATTGCCTTGGAGAGGAAATCTCCGTCAACTTCTCTACCTTCGAGAGAAGAGGCTACGATAGTCAAACCAAGTAGTGCCAGCGTTATTGACACAGGGGCTACAAGGTTGTTGAATTGGACGTCTTGAGGGGCTTCTTTCTCTTCTTCCATCCCATCCACCGGACCTATTTGCCAATGACTCAGCATCGCGCCGACCAAAACGCTTGTTTTAACCGTTCGTAGAACGGATTGGAAAGAGAACCCCCAGATTGGAGGTATTTTTCTTCACGGAATTGCGCGAAAACCGATGTCTTCCCTGTAGTGGGAACCTTTCAGATTTATTCCCTCAATAATCTGGTAAGCGGCTCCCAATGCCTCATCCAGTGAAGGAGCAACTCCTGTTGACGAGAGTACTCTCCCTCCAGTTGAAATTAATTCTCCAGAGTCGTTGATATTTGCTCCGGCAAGATGGACAAAACCGAGAACTTGTCCCTCCTCTATTGTGGCGTCCCAACCATCTATCACCCTTCCTGAAATCACATCCCCAGGATAACCCTCCGATGCAAGCACAACTGTTGCTGCGTGGACTTCCTTGAATTCGACTTCGACATCTGAGAGGTTTCCCCGAGAGGCTGCAAGGAGAACAAGGCCCAAATCTGTCTGAAACAGGGGGATAGTGACCTGGGCCTCTGGGTCTCCTAGCCTCACATTGAACTCGACAACACTGGGAGCTCCATTTTCATCAATCATCAGCCCGACGTATAGGCAACCACGGTAGGGTATCTTCGAGTTCCTTAGATGGTGGTGCATCGGTTCTACTATCTCTTCCCTTGTTCTAGCCAATACCGATGGTGTTGCGACTGGAGCAGGCGCATATGCCCCCATTCCCCCGGTGTTTGGACCTTGGTCATTATTTCCAACTCTCTTGTGGTCCTGGCTTGCTGGCAGCATCACATAACCGGACTCGTCCATTATCACTAGGACTGAGGCCTCCTCTCCTGAAAGATGCTCTTCCACGAGGACGAAACCATCTGTTTCAATCCCATTTCTCAGTGCTTCATACGCCTCTTTTCTTGAGGAAGTTACGGTTACTCCCTTCCCTCCCGCGAGAACGTCCCTCTTGATGACCCATGGGGGTTCAAATGATTCTAAGTTGGCCTCTATGGAGTCAATTTCGTCAATCCTCTCGAATCTCCCAGTTGGGATTCCTAGTGATTGCATCACTGTCTTTGCGTGAGTCTTAGAACCTTCTAGTAAGGCACCCTCGGAATGAGGCCCGAAACTAGGAATTGATTCCTGTCTTAGCCTATCAGATAGGCCATTCACTAGAGGTGCCTCTGGACCTACAACAACCAATGAAACTCCCAGATCTTTGGCTAG
>CEUA01234475.1_pt1 | contig 16739 bp, 11 predicted proteins | sample 361541 | NCBI WGS metagenome assembly CEUA01 (sample SAMEA2623079, study PRJEB7988) | marine metagenome | isolation source: saline water (ENVO:00002010), including
TAATAGAACTACCAAAATGTTCTACTAATTCTCCATCTGGATTGATTAAAAATTTATTGAAATTCCATGATATGCGAAAGTCACCTTTTTTATTTCTATCCTTTTCTGTTAGCCACTGATAAAGAGGGTGTTTAGACTTTCCTTTAACATTCACTTTAGAGGTCATTGGAAATGAGACATTGTAATTTTGTGTACAAAACTGGAGTATTTCTTTTTCACTTTTTGGTTCTTGATTTGCGAATTGGTTACAAGGGACTCCAAGGACAATAAGGTTGTCATGTTCTTGATATAATTTTTCCAGATCATTATATTGTTTTGTATATCCACATCTAGATGCGACATTAACTACTAGAACATATTTGCCTTTAAATTCATATAATTTCAGAGTATCCCCTTGAATATCTTTAATCTGTATATCATGAAAAGATTGAGCACATAGAATTGTAGATGATATTAATATTAATAAAGTAATTATTGTATTTTTCATATTTAAATATTTTTGTAAAAATAAATATATTAGAACAATCATTCTAAAATTATAATATGAGATTTTTTTTAATTATAGTTATTATCCCATTTTTTACATTCTCACAAACTAAATATAAAAAAAATAAACATGTAGAAATATTAACTAATGTTGTTAATGAAAATTACATAGTAGAGTATGTGTTTAAAGATCATTTTAATCAAATTCATGATGTTAGCTTTTCATTTGATAAGAAGAAAACTGATCAATCTATTTCTAAAATGGGAATCCCATATAGTATATTTAATAAATTTGAATTAACTGAAGAAAATTTACGTAGAAATGAACAAATCTTGAAAGCTGGTTTATTTAAAAAGATAAACAATAAGCTAGAATTAGATTATGATGCGGTAGTATCTTTTTATAGGCCTTATTGTGAAGGTATTGCTAAAAAATTAATACAATTATTAGATGCTCAAAATCAAGATAATACTTTAAATAGAATAGAACTTACTATGAAATTTATACAGGATATACCATATGCCATACCTAGAAAAAATAGAAATGTCTATAAAAATGGATGTTTATCACCTATGGAAGTTTTAATAGATGGTTATGGTGATTGTGACTCAAAAACACTTTTGTTTGTATCGATATTAAGTCATATGATACCATCAGAAAATATCCTTTTTATTAAAGGTAATAATCATGTTTTAACAGCTGTTCACTATGATGAAAAAATATTAAAAAAAACAGATTTTTTTAGATATAATCGACAAAAATATTATATCTGTGAGACAGCTGGGCCAGGAAGGAGATTATTTGGGGAAAAAAGTTTAAAGCGAAGCAATTATGAATTATTCCCTTTACTGATTAAATAATATATTTAAAATTTAGTTCTAATCCCTATATAAAACTCTCGTCCTTTTGTTGGGCCCCAAATATTGCTGATGTCAAAATTTTCTCCAAATGGGTCTTCCCATGATGTAATTGGGTCTTGTTGTCGAAAATTCAAAATATTTTCACATCCAAAATAGATATCTAAATCGATGCTTTTTATCTCTTTAGTCAGCTGACTATTAATAATCCAATATGGTTCAGATGTATTTGCTTCTTGCTCTTCATAACTTAAACCAGATGTGTTCATTAATTGTTTCTCTCCACTCCAATGTGCATTTAGATCTATATACCAATTTTTGTTTATCGGATGATATGAGAAAGTATTTAAAATATGATGTTTTGAATTGAATGGTCGGGTTACCTTTTTCCCATTTTCATGTATTTGGAACACATCTAAGTAATTATATGCTATTTTTATTCCTAAGTTTTTCATTATTTCCAAGCCTATTTCAACTTGCACCGAATTACTTTTACTTGTCCCTTCAAAATTATTAACCAATATTTCTAAAGAATTATATTGATAATCAGGATAAATTTGATTAGAAAAATCTGTTTTGTAACAATCTAATATCATTTGAATTTCTAGATTCTCCATATAGATAGCTTGTAATATATTAAATCCATAATTAACGGCTCTTTCTGGCTTCAAGTTGTCATCGATGACAATATTTTTATTAGATGTTAACAAATGGCTGTGTTCGCTAAATAAATTAATTGTTCTCCACCCTGAGCCAATACTGAATCTTATAATTGAATTTTCAGAAAAATCATACTTCATTAAAGCTCGGGGAGTTATAAATAAACCATGTTGATTATGATGATCTGCTCTTAAACTTGTGATTAGTTGTGAATTACCACTATTCCAACTAAAATTATTTTCTAAAAATACTCCAGGAATTTGTTCATTTTTTGGTATTCCTGTGTATGTTTTATTAAAAGTGTCATCAAAATCAATATGCTCATTGACTTTGATTCTATTTAAATTTAAACCACTAGTTAATTTATGCGATTTCCAATTTAGTATGTGAGCAATATTTATATTGTAATTGAATTGATCAGCTGTATAGTGAGTTGTTCCATAATATGCTTCTTGATCATGATATGAAAATCCAGACTCGCATTTAATAGCATGTTTTTGATTAAATCTATAAGAAACTTTATTATATAATTCTGGTTGCTGAAAATCAATTACTTGACCGTAGAATATGTTACCACCCTTATCTTCTTCTAGATCAAAATCCATTTGCCCTCCAACTCGTCTTTCATTTAAATATCTTAATGTGGTAATTGTATATAATCCTTGAACGGGGTTGCCATAAGTCCATTTATTATATAATGAATACTTTGTAGTTTGTGGCATGTCTAAAAATGTATCATTATTATGATCGTATTTTTTAGCTGGTTGTGTCGAGTGAAGAGATATTATAGATTTCCATTTGCCAACGTTATAATTATAATCTAAATTAGCTTGTTTTGAGCCAAAGCTGTTTTGATATAAATTTAGAAAGAAGATTTCTTTCTGGGCATTCTCTTTTAATTCAATATTAATTTGTCCTGTGATACTTTGTGGGCCTTGTAATACTGAAGCAAGGCCTTGAGAAATGTGAATTTTATTGATTAATGAACCTGGTATTGAGCTTACTCCATATGTGTAGTTAAGTCCAGTAACAAGTGGTATACCATCTATTAGTATTTGATTATAGACTCCTGATAATCCTAGCAGAGAGAGCTCTTTAGCATCCATAATAACATTTGTAGTTTTTGCTTGCACACTAATTTGTGTTTCAAAACAACCCGCTAAATCACAACATGCGGCTTTAGTTAATTCTTTAGCTGTGATTGTTTCCAGTTTAAGCGCTTTTGATTTGTCAATGTATATGCCAGTTGCATTTTCTGTCAATTGAATATTGTTCAGTGTATTTGAAGGCTCTAATGATCTTATAATTGTATTTTGAGAATATTTTACTTCAACAGTATCTGCTTTAAATCCAATGAAGCTAATTATTAATCGATTATCTATTATGTTATTTCGTGTTATTTCAAATTCTCCACTTTCATCTGTTGTTGTTCCGGAAGTGGTATTAATCCAATGAACGGTTGCATTAAATAGGGGAGTTAGCTGATCATCAATAATTTTTCCTTTAACATAGTCTTGGGAATAAATCATATAAGGGAGTACTAATAGTAATAATAATACTTTTTTCATATATAGTAAATATAAACATATTTATATGTCCTTTATTGAGAAGGTTGAAATATGTTAATTAGTCTTTCTCTATAAATCACTATATTTAATTAATACTATGCGTTGTTTATTTTGCTCTCTTTTATTTTGTGTCTATGCTGTTTCTTTTTCTCAGCTAATTAGTTATCAAAAAATTAATGAATTTACAGTTGATCAATTAAATCAGAAATGGAAAGAGAATACAATTCCTAAATTAATTGCTCCAATTAACTATTCTGTTGATATTTATGATGTTATTTATTATACTGAATGGTATGATGGAACACGTGTTCAAGCATCTGGGCTTTATTTTGTTCCGAATTATGATAATTCCCCATTATTGATCTATAATCATGGTACCAGAATATCAAAGAAATATCGTGATATAGATTGCACAAGAGAAAGTTTAATTTGTTTAATTTTTGCTACAGATGGATACTCTGTCATTATCCCTGACTACGTGGGATTAGGGCATGGTGACAAGCAACACCTTTATATGCATGCTGATAGTGAAGCAAATGCTGGTGTTTATTTTTTAAAAGCAATTGAAGAAATTAATGAGAAATTGGGTATTGAATTAAATAATCAATTGTTTATAACTGGTTATTCTCAAGGAGGTCATTCTGCTTTGGCTTTACATAAAAAAATACAAGAAGAGTCTAAAGATTATATAGTGACTGCATCTTCTCCTATGTCTGGTCCCTATGATCCTTTAGATGTTCAGGGAAGAGTTATGTTCAAGCCTTATTCACAACCCCACTATTTGCCATATTTATTAATTAGTTATAATAATGTATATAATATTTTTCCCGAGAAAGATTTTCATAACATCTTCAACCACCCATATGATTCGATTATATTAGATGCTTTTTCTCCACATAAAAAATTTAAAGGCAATGCTTTGGATGAAATTAATTCTGCGCTACCAGTTGTTCCTGTAGATATGATTAAAAAAGATGTAGTCAATTTATATCATTCAGATTATAATTTTTTAAAAGTATTTTTAAAAGAAAACAGTGTTTATGATTGGAAGCCTAATTCACCAGTTCAGTTGTGTTATTGTAAAAGTGATGAAGAAGTATTATATGAGAACTCAATTTTAGCTTATGATAGTATGAAGAAAAATGGAGCAAAACACATTACTAAAAAATGTGTTAGCAGAAAATATAATCATGTGGAATGTGCTGGTTTTTCAGCGATTCACACAAAGTTTTTTTTTGACAGTTTTAGGAAAGGAAGTGTCAAAGGTAGAAGAGGGCCATTTTTGAAACGCTTTGCGCTCAAAATAATTCAAATTTTCAAATAGCTAGTTTAATGTATGTGTTAATTGTAGCATGGATCCATTTAAGGTTTAATTTGAATTATTTGTGAGTTGGTTGAAATAATGGATCCTAATCCATTTTCCACATTTGAATATACAGGAATCACTTCACCTCCAAAAATCCCTACAGGCCCTTTTTCTCTATGATGTCCGAGAGAGTTATAATAATTATATGTATCTGAGCTAAAAACAGAAAATTGTAAACGAATTGTATCACAATCTTCATATCCATATCCTTCATTGATTATGTCTATTCGAATATTTTTTTCTTCACCATTAAATAACGCATCTGAAAAGACAACCTGTTGACCAGAGAAAGTATATCCATCCCATGGAATCCCATCAGTTGGAAAAGAAGGGTCATTAGATGCAAATTCTTGATATCCTCTTGTAAGTGGATATATTTCAATTTCACCATACTCATTTTCCCATTTTTTAAAGCATTTAGAGAATAGTTTTAATCTATAATAATTATCTGAATTAATATCATCAATAAAACTAAAGCTAAACCCAATTTGATCATCATTGGTTAAGGTGTCTACATCTATATCATATATTTCAATATCATCGGGAATAAATGTGTTAGCATAAATATTGGGATAGTTGGGGTGCCGAGCTTCAATTCTATAATTTGTGTTTTTACTTGGTATTATATTGGATTCATAATAGTGCATCGGAATTGAGTCGAATGAAAACCCTCCATTATAAAAATAGCAACTTGTGGTATTGTCCATATTAACATCAAGTGTATCTAATAGGAGATCATTTTCATATAAAACAACTTCTGCATTATTTATAGATTCTGGAACTTCATTAGAAAATGCACCGACTGAATGTGAAACTAATATGCGTATAGTAGTATCTGTATCCAACATACCATTCATAACTAAAACAGGGGGTGTTTCAGGAATATCTAAATCAACCACCGTTTCCATATTTTCACATGAAAAAAATAGAATCAAAAATGATATATATATAATAAATTTTTTCATGCTGTTAAAGTTTATATCTTAATGAAACTGAAGGAATAATTGGGAATAATGAAACTTGTCTTGCTACTCTTTCAGAATTTTCATCATATGATAAATATGCAAAAAATGGATTTTTCCTATTGTATGCATTATATGCACCAAAAGAGATTATTCTCTCATAGTGTTTTTTTTGTTTATGATGCGTAAATCCAAGGTCTAATCGATGATAAGAATTTAATCTAGTTGAATTTCTATCTCCATATGATTCAACAAGGTCAATCATGTTATTATTTCCCCATTGACTATATGGTTGACCCAAATACATTGCTTGTGGAAATGTAATTGCATTTCCTGTGCCATATGTCCAAGTAGTTGAAATATCCCACTTGTCATTTATTTTATGAGAAAACACAATGGAAATATCATGTCTTCTATCATATTTATATGGATACCACTCTCCAAAATTTATATTATCAAACCTTCTATTTGTCCAAGATAAAGTATATCCAACCCAGCCGGTAGTTCTTCCTGTTTTCTTTTGTAAAAACAATTCTAAACCATAAGATTCTCCTTCACCTCCTGTTTCTATAGAATTCTCCCAACTTTCAGTACTTTCAAGATTAGAATATCCTGCTTTATACGTTATTAAATTAGACATTGTTTTGTAATATGCTTCTACACTGAATTCGAATTTCGAGTTCTTGTTTAAAAAAGGATGTAAAATATCAAAACCTTCTAAAACAGTATTTATACTAGCAGCTATTTGTCTTGAAGATTGAGAAGGAACACTATCAATAGCAGGTAGCCATAAATCACTAGGAAAACCCACTGAAGAATTTGACAATAAATGGATATTTTGTTTCATATCTGCATATGATAATTTTAAAGAAGAGTTTTCATTAAGTAGATATCTTGCTGAAAATCTAGGTTGAATACTCATTCCATCTAAAGAATAATAGCCACAATGCATGCCTACATTAGCTTTTAGTCTATCTGTGATCTTTACGTTATCCTCTATGTATAAAAACATTTCTTGAGCATTAATATTCTCTGAAAAATTTAATAATGTATCTAAAGAAAAATTTTCAATTGAATCACTTGTTGAAAAATTTAAACTTAAACTAGTTTCTCCAGGAAAAAAGTGATGATTAGTATAAGAGAATCCAAATTTGACATTGTGAATCGGGCTAGGTGAATAGTCAAAATCAATTCTTCCAGCATAGTCTTCGATTCCAGATATGTATCCAAATCCGATATTGTAGTTTTCATTATTTGTAATTGAATTAATTCCAAAATCGGTATCAAATGCATATCGACTGTATGTAAAGGTTGTATTGCTAAATAATTTATTATTAAATAAATGATTCCATCTTAGTGTAGATGTGATATTTCCATATCCTAATCCAAATTCTAATTCATCAGAATAGTCACGATCACCTTCTGTATAATCAACTCCAAATTGATCTCGACCAATATAACTGCTAAGAAAAATTCTATCCTGGCTTGAAATTTTATGGTTGATCTTCATATTAAGATCATAAAAATACATACTAAGATTTGTGTTTTCTGGCACAAAAGGCTTAACAAGTAAATCTGCATAAGTTCTTCGTGCAGAAACAATAAAAGAGGTTTTATCTTTAATAATAGGACCCTCAATGGTCATTTTTGATGAAATAAGGCCAATTGTAATGTCACTTTTTAATTTTTTCATATTTCCCTCTTTCATGTCAATTTCTAGAACAGATGACAATCTACCTCCAAATCGTGCAGGAAACCCTCCTTTTGTTAGTCGTATATTTTTAATAGCATCAGGATTAAAAATAGAGAATAAACCACCAAGATGAGCAGCATTATAAACAGGAACCCCATCTAATAAAATGAGATTTTGATCCGGACCTCCACCTCTGACATAGAATCCAGAGGTACCTTCACTACTTTGCACACCTGGTAACAGCTGAATAGCTTTGAGCACATCGATTTCACCAAGTAAAGCAGGTATTTTAAACACTTGTTTAATAGGAAGATCTATTACAGATGTTTCAGTGGTTTCTACTATGTTTTTTTGAGCATATACCTTTATTTCACTTAGTTCAGATACTGAGTCAATAAATTCAATATTTTTTACAATATCTGATTGAAGATTAATCTCTATTTCTTTTGAAGAATATCCAATATATGAATATGATATTTTATGCTCTCCTTTAGGAAGCGTTAAGCTATAAAAACCAAAGTTGTTAGACGTTGTTCCTAATCTTAATGAATCTACTATAATATTAGCACTAAAAATACTTTCTCCATTAGATTCATCAGTTATGTATCCACTAATAGTATAGTTTTGAGCGTATATATTATTAAATAAAACTAAAATAGTAATAGAGAGAAAATATCGCATATTAACTTTATAAGTTATTGCAAATATAATTAATTATCTTTATTTTAAGAGCTCCGAAAGGCTGTCAGCCTTATTTTTTATACCCCCGTAGAAATGCGACTAATTGCACGGAGCTTTTAAAATAACATAATTTATACTTTTATTTTATACAACAACCGTGCCAAACTCTTTTTTTGTGTTTTTATATATTGTTTAAATTTGATTAAAAAATATTCTGGTTTTGAAAAAAATATTATACTTTTTGTTTCTTCCTTTTTTGTGTTTTTCACAGGAAGAGTACAAAAAAAATGAACATGTGGAAATAGACTCTTATATAGAAGATGGTAATTATATTATTGATTACGTTTTTAAAGATCACAATGGGGTATTGCATAATTTTTCAATGGCTTTAGAAAAAGAAAAAACAGATATCATGATTAAAAAATTTGGTGTGTCTAATTCTATTTTGAAAACCACTAAAAAAATGGAGAAAGATGCTTTAAATAAGCGAAATAAAATTATCGAAGATGCTATGTTTATAGCAAAGGATGGCTTTCCAAAAGCATTGAATAAGAAAGCTCTTGTGTCTTATTATAAACAGACAGCGAATTCAATAGCAAATTATATTCTTACATATTTAGAGAAAAATAAAAATGACACAAGGTTAAATCGTATTGAAATGGCTATCAAATTTGTTCAGGATATTCCTTATGCAATACCGAAAGAAAATAGACGAGCTTATAAAATGGGGTATATCACTCCACCAGAGATCTTGATAGATGGATATGGAGATTGTGACTCAAAAACAATTTTATTTGCCTGCATTATGAGTTATTTAATAAATGAAGACGATATTATATTTATTTCGACGCCTAGTCATATTTTTTCTGCTATTAAGGATTATGATTATGTTCATGAGAAAGGATATGTGCCACAGACTCAAAGAGAAGTTAACTATGGAACAGGTGACGGCTTTGTTATGTATAATAATAGTAAATACTTTGTGTGTGAAACAGCTGGACCAGGAAGGTCAAATTATGGTCAGCATTATCAATATCAATCTACACAATTAAGAAAAAAAGAAGACTCTTTTCTTAATACTTTAAAGAATGCATTCAAGTATAGTCCAGCAACGTCTATATATAGACCAACAAGTAGAATTAAGCATTGTAAAATAGAAACATTTGATCTAAGTGAACTAGTGGTCTTTCCTGGAGATTGTCATCATTCCATGTCCATGAAATATGTAAAAAAAGAGAAGAGGCGTGCATTTGATTATCATTCTTGTTTTATGTTTAATCCACCTGGTGGTTATGAGGCGAGTAAGCCTCCTTATTAATTTGTAACCATTGGGCTCTAATTTTGTAGATTATGAAAAAAATATTGTATTTATTTATATTAATTTATTCATTCACTTTTAGTCAGATCATTTCTTTTGAACTAGTTGAATCTTGGTCAACTTTTGATGTACAAGATATTTATACATTTGGAGATATTGATCAATATGTTGGTGAAATTAATTATGAGGTTGATGGATATCGTGTTTCATATTTAACTTCTAATGAAAATGGCGATTTGGTTATTGCTTCAGGTGCTATATTTGTTCCTGTAGATCCTGTTTGTTCTACCCCGATATTAAGTTGGCAACATGGTACGGTTGTTGCAGATTTTGGTGCTCCATCAGAAAATATCTCAAATAGTGCTTTAGGAGTGATTTCTGCATCACATGGTTATGTTGTAGTAATGAGTGATTATTTAGGTTTGGGTTCAGGAGAAGGATTTCATAATTATTGTCATTCTGATACTGAAGCATCATCCGTTATTAGTCTAATTCTTGAAACTGGCACATTTGTGAATTCTTTAGGATTTGAAACTAATGGTCAGGTTTTTTTAATGGGATATTCACAGGGTGGTCATGCAACTATGGCTGCCGTTAGAGAATTAGAATTAAATTTTTCTAATGAATTGGATGTTACCGCATCATGTCCAATGGCAGGACCATATAGTATGTCTGTTGCACAAGCTGAAATGTTAAATACTATTTATCCAAACCCAGGATATTTCCCTTATATTATATTTGCTTATCAAAATGTATATGGTAATATTTATACTGATATTAGTGATGTTTTTAAGCCAGGTTTTGACACTTTGTTTGAGATGTATGATGGAACTTATAGTATGAATGATATCAATGAGGAGATTTGGAATATTGCGGATTCACTATATGGTGTTGATCAAAGTGTTTTTACTCCTTTAGATATGATAAATGACATGTATTATGATAATTATCAAAATAATGATCAACACCCTTTTAGAATAGCATTAGAGTCAAATGATTTGTTAGATTTTATTCCTGAATCTCCAATGAGACTTATTCATTGCGAAGGTGACAATGATGTTCCTTATCTTAATTCTGAAATGGCTTATGCTGCTTTTGCTCCATTTGTGGGTGAAGAACTTGTTCTACTGAGTGGGGGTGATTTTAATCATTCTGAATGTGCTCAGTTTGCTATTATTTCTGCTAAGCTATTTTTTGATTCATTAGCTAATCTATGTGATAAATCATCATATTTACATGAAAATATAAATAATAATAATATCAAACTAGAGGTTAATATTTTAGGGCAACCTATTAATGCTGATTCAAATAATCTGATTATCAGACTATACGATAATGGTCACGTAGAAAAAATATTTTTATACTAATACTCAACCCATCCCCCCATTGGGTAATAAGTGGGTATATATGCATTCCTAACTCTTGCTCTTCCGCCAAAAATACCATATCCTCCTTCTATATTAGAATCAATAAAAATCGCCTCACTATTAAATAAAAAATTATCAGAGTCTCTTCTCTGCTCTCTTCTAGTTAGATTGAAATTATATAAATTTTCGCTATATGATATTAATTCTATATAAAAATGATCATATGAACCTTTGGGTTTGTCAACTTTTATAAATAAACTTTTTTCCTCCCCATTAAATAATTTATCTGTAAAATAACCATTTTTACCCTTAAAATATGTGTTTGATGAGTTATATCGATTAATTGGAATAAGAAATGAAGGATCATGGACTTCATATCTACATGATGATACGTCTTCATTAAATGTATTAACCATTACAATCCTTAATTTATAATAATTGTTTTGATCAGGTGTATCTTGAAGAATCAATTTAAATTCACATAAGTCATTTTCTTCTAATTGATCAATATCGCTATTAAGTTGAAAGTCTTCTATGATATATTTGGGTCTTAATGGCATAGTTTCTTTTGACTTAATACTAGGAAAACCGTCTACTTGAACTTGAAGTTCATAGGTTGTGTTTTCCTCTGGTGTAAATGATTGATTGATATAGCAATAACAACTTGTATTAAATTCTAGAGGGTATTCATGTATAACGACATTATTTTCATTATCTATTTTATTAATAATAGCATGTGCAAAATCAATAACAGGTAAACTATCAGTATATATAAAATCATCCAATGTACCCATCCCTGCAATTGAATTTGAAACTAGTAAAAATTGACTTCGATTATCCCAATATTCATCTGTTATAAGATAGCTATTGATAACTAATTTAGATTGGATAGATGGTAGCTCTATATCTAATGCCGTTTCACATGAGCTTAATAAAAAATATAGAATAATTAGAGTTAATATCTTTTTCATAATTTAAAATTTAAAACTATATCTTATTGATGGGATTATAGGAAATAAACTAATCTGTCTTGCTTGTTTTTGCCTTATTCCATTTTCTATTTCTTCTTGTAGATATATAAAAAATGGATTTTTTCTATTATATATATTATATATCGAGACCGCCCATGTTCTCTCTCCCCATTTTTTATTTTTAATAAAGTTACACCCTACATCTAAACGATGATATGGTGCCATTGTGAAATCATTTTTATTACCATAGTCAAAGTATTCTACAAAATTATTCCCATTCAACAACAAATATTGAGCGATTGGCATCGTGATTGAATTACCAGTGCCATAGATCCAGGTTGCGTGTAGTGTAATTCCTTTTTTTAATTTATATGAGGAAACTATAGAAAGATCATGAGTTCTATTAAACTTATATGGATATGTGTTTCCTAAGTTAATATTATCAAATCTTCTAGTGCTCTTAGAGAGTGTGTATCCAATCCATCCAGTTAGTCTACCCGTGCTTTTTTTAATAAAAAACTCTAATCCTCTTGCATTACCAGTACCATTATATTCAACTCTTTCTTCCCAAGAAGAAAAATTAGTTCCTAAAATATTTGTTCCCTCAGAAAATGTTATTAAATCCTTTAATTTTTTATAATAGAACTCTATGTTTAAGTGATATTTTTTATTACTTAACGATCTGTAATAGCTGAATGCTATTTGACTCGATAGTTGAGGCCCAATCAACTCATTAGCAGGAACCCACATATCATTAGGTAAACCAAAACTTGAATTAGTTAATAGGTGAATATTTTGTTGCATTCTCGCATAAGAAAATTTGATTGATGATATTTCATTTAACATGTATCGTGCTGACAATCTAGGTTGTGGAGATTGGTATGTTGTGTTATTAATATTAAATATAGAATAATGAATACCAGTATTGATAGATAATCGATTATTGACTGTATATGTGTCTTCACAATAAATAAAATAGTTATTCGGTTTGATTGACTCAGAAAAGACAATTGTTGTGTCAGCAGAAAAATTTTCATAGTTAGCAAAAAAATCCATATATCCAGGAAAAAAATGGTGTCTTATGTATGTTGTTCCAAATTTTAAATAGTGTTTTGAATTAAGGGAATAATCAACATCTATTTTAATACCAAAATCCTCTATGCCACTTCTATATAAATAATCACTATTTTCTAAAACACTTACTTCTTCGTTATCATATAAAGTCCTTGTTTCATTGTTTGTTTGAATAGTGTTGTCAAAATTATATCTACTATATAAAAGTGTCGTATTAGTAAATATTTTCTTATTAATAATGTGATTCCATCTGAAAGCTGTTATAGTGTTTTGCCATGATAGACCAAATTGTGTATTTGTGTTAAATGTTTGTTGATCTATTGTCGATCCATTTTCTAGAGATATGTTCTCTTCAATATCACTATCATTTAATTCTCCAAAAAAAACATCTTTTCCAGAGTAAAGGCTTATATAAACTCTGTCTTTATTTGAAAATTTATGATTTATTTTTGCGTTGATATCATAAAAATAATAATTACCATTCCCACTAAAATCAATTTTATTTTCTAATGCTTTTACAATAGGTTCTTTGAATATATCAAGCCAAGTTCTTCTTGCCGAAATAAGAATAGATGTTGTATCTTTTTTAATTGGACCTTGTATTGTTATTTTTCCTGATATTAGTCCAATTCCACCATCTATTTGCCATTCTTTCATATTGCCATCTTTCATGTCAATTTCTAGAACTGAAGATAGTCTTCCCCCAAATCTAGCTGGAAATCCACCTTTTGTAAGGTTAATATTTTTAATTGCATCGTCATTAAAAACAGAAAAAAAACCTAATAAGTGAGAAGCGTGATAAATATTGACACCGTCTAACAGAATCAGGTTTTGATCTGGACCTCCTCCTCTCACATAAAACCCAGATGTTCCTTCACTACCTGATTGAACACCTGGTAGAAGTTGAATAGATTTTAATACATCTTTTTCGCCTAATAATGCTGGTATGTTTTTTACTTCTTTTATAGGCAAGTTAATAGTACTTCCTTGCACATTTTTAACTTCTAAATCTCGAGAATTTAAAATAACTTCGTTTATTTTATTAAAACTTGGTTCTAGTTTGAAATTATGTGTTAAATCAGAATTAAGATGGAGTGTTAGTGAGTCTGTTTCATAGCCAATATAAGAACATATAATCACAGTTTCTTCCTCTGACACATTTATGCTAAAATATCCATAGGAATTTGATGCGGCTCCATTTTTATTAGATGTGTTATATATGTTAGCACCAATTAATGTTTCACCAGTTTCGCTGTCGATTACATAGCCACTGATATTATGCTCTTTCTGTGATAAGCATAATGAGAAAGAAATTAAAATAAATAAGATGAATTGTTCGAATCTCATATTATTTAATGAAAAATGATAGGAATATCTATTATGCCCTTGTCTCTTTGAAGCTTGATTATTGTGCTGTCACCCTTTTGAAACTCACTTAAACCTTCCATGTAATTCATAATGTCATTTACTATTACATTTCCAACTTTTACTACAATATCTCCTTTTAATATACCATATTTATAAGCTGTTTTACCTTTTGTAACACCATCAATTCTTAATCCTTCTCCATCATATAAATAGTCTGGCATAATGCCTAATTTGACACTGAATTTAGGTGTTTGTTCTGTGTCACTTACTGTTTCTTGAAAATGAAAATTTGTTATTTCTGCGGATTCTTTAATTATGTTATTCACATAAGACATAATTGAAAAAATACCATTAAAATTAATTTTTTCAATATCATCAGTCGGTTTATGATAATCTTCATGTTGCCCGGTAAAAAAATGAAGAACAGGAATATTCTGCAAATAAAACGATGTGTGATCTGATGGGCCGACACCAGAGTCAGATAAAATAAGCTTAAAGTCGAAGTTATTAGATGTTTGAAGTAATTCTTTCCATTTATTACTTGTACCAACCCCATTAACAGCTAACTCTTTATTTTTATTTAGTCTGCCAACCATGTCAAAGTTTAACATGAATCTAACTTTATTTAATTCAATGGTTGGGTTTTTAGCAAAATATGATGACCCTAATAATCCTATTTCTTCACCTGAAAAAGCTACAAATAAATAGTTGTATAAATTATTATCACATAATTGATCAATAAGATTAATTAGTATGCTGACTCCACTAGCATTATCATCAGCTCCATTATGAATCTCTTTTTTTCCCGTGTATAGGGAGCCATAATCTCCTTTTCCTAAATGATCATAGTGAGCCCCAATAATGACAGTTTCTTCTTTTTCATTATCACAAAAACCGATAACATTTAAACCTTTTATTATTTTGTTTTTTTCATTAGAGTGTGGATTGTGACTAATTTTAGTTTTAAAAGATTGAAAATATCCTTTATTTCCTTTTTCAATTAATCCATATTCTTTAAACTTTTTACCAATATAGTGAGCAGCCATTTTTTCTCCCTGAGTTCCTGTTTTTCTGCCTTTAAGTTTATCCGATGCTAAATATCCTACATCTTCTCTCATTTTTTCAGTGATATTCTCTTTGTTGTTTTGTGCAAACGTATAAATGGAAGTAAAAAGAAGAAAAAGAGGTATTAATATATTTTTCATAGATAAATAATTAATTTTGAAAAAAGGAATCTCAAAATTATGAAACGATTTTATTATTTCACTGCATTTTTCATGTTATTTTCTTGTGTTTCAAAAAAATCAAATAACAATGATTATGACAATCAAAATGATATTTTTTCTATGATTCACTATGATAACGAGTCACATTTAAAAAATGTCAAGCAATTAACTTATGAGGGAGATAACGCAGAGGCGTATTGGAGTTTTGATGATAGTAAATTAATTTTTCAGGCAAAAAATATTAAATGGGGAGCTGCTTGTGATCAGATTTTTATTACAGACACTAATAATTATAATATGAAAACAGAGATACCAGATTTAATTAGTACTGGATTTGGTCGAACAACATGTTCATATTTTTTACCAGGAGACAGTACAATTCTATATGCATCTACTCATTTATCTGATTCTTTGTGTCCCCCAGAGCCTCAAAGGAGATCAGATGGAAAATATGTGTGGCCTATATATGCTTCATTTGATATTTTTATTTCAGACTTAGATGGTAATATCGTTCAGCAACTAACGAATACAGATGGTTATGATGCTGAAGCTACAGTGTCTCCATCTGGTGATAAAATTGTATTCACCTCTATTAGGTCAGGTGACTTAGAACTTTATGTGTGTGACATTGATGGTTCAAACCTGATTCAGGTAACGAATCAATTAGGTTATGATGGTGGTGCATTTTTTTCAAATGATGGAAAAAAAATAATTTTTAGAGCATCTCGACCAAAGACCGAAATTGAGAAAAAGGAATATAAGCAATTGTTGTCAGAGGGTGTAGTGAAGCCGACAGAGATGGAATTATATACATGTAATATAGATGGCGGTGATTTGAAGCAGATCACATCTTTAGGAGGTGCAAATTGGGCACCTTTTTTTCATCCTTCAGATGAAAAAATCATCTTTTCTTCCAACCACAAGTCTCAAAGAGGTTTCCCATTTAATTTATTTATGATTGATATAAATGGCGATAATTTAGAGCAAATTACATATGACGACACATTTGATGCGTTTCCAGTATTCTCAAATGATGGTAGTAGAATAGTTTTTTCATCTAATAGAAATAATGGAGAAACTAGGTATACTAATTTATTTATTGCTGACTGGGTAGATTAAAATATATAAATTATGAAAAAAG
>CEUA01104114.1_pt1 | contig 16692 bp, 21 predicted proteins | sample 361541 | NCBI WGS metagenome assembly CEUA01 (sample SAMEA2623079, study PRJEB7988) | marine metagenome | isolation source: saline water (ENVO:00002010), including
CCAGTCCGATGAGGCAATGAACGATGAGAGTAAAGCCAAAAGGCTGGGAAGATTAAAGCTCTCCCAGCTCTCGGTTTAACCATCACGCCTTGAGTCGGAAATTCAATCTCTCCACCTTCGTCAATGTCTGACAAATACATCGTGAAAGTCAAATGCCTGTGAACAAGACTCGGATACCCGAAATCAGAATGAACAGCGTGATAACCGTGTTTGCCATCCCCTTGGTATCGGAGAATGTTGTATCCCTCCACTAAACCAAAAGGAGGCTGATTTTTTGCATCAGGGAGTTGCTCCAAATAATGATGAAGGCTTTGTTGCGCGAAAGCAAGAACAGGCTCATGCTCTACAGCTGGGCTGTATTCTTGAAAAGGCATCTGATCAGATTCCCTCGAATAGGGTTGCATCCCGCCTGTTGTTTCAGATTTAATCCATCTAGTTGATGGTTTAAGCCTTTCTATTATTTCGGCACACAACTCTTGAGAGTCGGGCATTTCATATTGGCAAATAGCTTGATCTAACCATTTCGGTTCCAGCATTTGTCCCTCCTTGTTTTGTTTATTCGCTCGGTCTTACAACCCAGCTCGTTGTTTCTTCATCCCAGTCATAATCGTTGTCGTCAACAGGTCGCTCAACAGGTGGCCGATAACGAGGATCGTTCACCGTTTCTCCAGTTTCAGGGTCGGTGAAAGAGAAATCTGCATCCCAGCTCCACGAAGGTGGTTGCACATCTTCTTCCCATTGCTTCTTCTTTTCGTTCCACTCGTAACTTCTACCGAGTGTGGCATCTTCGGGGAGAGCTGTTGGGGCTTCAAAATCGCAAGTCTCCTCATTGAAAACCCAAGACTTGAACGGCGAGGGTAAATAAAAAGCGTTCCTAGCTTCATCCCAAACCATTCCCATGCCAGCGAATCTGACACGGAACTTGTTGTTGTATGAAGTCTGAACCCAAGTCCCTCCGAGTTGTGCCTCCAAGTAGGCTTTGCCGAGAGCTTCATCTTCTCTGTTTTCTTCATCACGAAGTTGTTGGTCATCGACTACGACCACTCGAATGACAATGTTGTCTTTTCCTATTTCAGCGAAATGTGCCATTCTTCTCCTTAAACCTTGTACCTGATGATGACCACACCCGAACCGCCGTTTCCAGTTGTCGAGCCTAGACCGCCACCGCCACCGCCTCCAGTATTTGCAGTTCCATGAGCGACAGGTAATTGTGGAGGTGGACTGTAAGGATCGGCAGGGTTAGAACCACTACTCATGCCGTAACCGCCACCGCCTTGTCCAAGTCCTTGCCCTGAATAAGGGGCTGGATAGGCGTTTAACTGTTGCCCAGCTCCTCCACCACCGCCGCCTGCGTAATAAAGATTAGAACCAGTTTTGTAATCATTCGCCGCTCCAGCGCCACCAGTTCCTCCATGCGACCAACCATAATTTCCGTTATACGTAGGTTGTGTCGGCCAAGAAGTTGACGCTGTTCCAACTGAACCAGCGCCACCAGCGCCACCGCCACCACCGCCAGCAACTCCGCGACCATACGTGCCGTATGCCAAAGCTCCTAAGCCTCCTGGATTTCCTTGAGATGGAGTCGTTGGTGGGTCGTTCCCAGTTCCAGCCGCAGAGTAAACAGGAGAAGGCGACCAACCCCATTGATTACCCACGCCTCCACCGCCACTCGCACCGGGTCCACCTATCGAATAGTACGGAGTCCCTGAATTAGCTGTTGGGGCTGTAGCTCCGACACCTCCACCGTTTCTTGTGTTACCGAAAGCAGTCGTGTCATTTCCCTTGAGTGAATAAGTCGGGGGTGTTGAAGTTCCTCCAGCTCCAATAACTATCGGATAAATACCGTTCCCACCGGGTCCTCCTGTTACTGAAACCGGCTCATCTGTCCATACGCCGTAACCGCCACCACCAGCGCCGCCGCCGCCAGAAGTTCCGTAAGGGGTAGGTGCTGGGGCTGACCAGCCACCACCACCGCCACCGCCTACAACCATGTAGTCGATATTTCCTGAGCCTTTTTTGATTTCAAAATTGCCAGTTGCAGTTATCTCATGCGAGAACCACATCTGTCCCGAAGGATCCTCGTATATGTTGACATTCCCTCCTTCGCCATAAAATTCGATACCGCCACCACCAGCTCCGAAAGAGCCACCAGTCCAGTCGGTTACTTTAGAATTTGGGAAATACTTTTTTATGTCAGGCATTTACTGTCCCTCCTAGGCGGTTATTCGATTGACGTAACCGTTGACTTCGATGACGTTCGCTGTTGCGGCGAAGGCTTTTATCACCAAGCTGTTCTGCAAAAGCAATCCTGGTATCACAAGTGTCCATCCTGATTCAGCGGAAATAGTGACTTCGGTAAGGTCATCAGGGGAAGTTGTGCCACCGTATTCGATGGTTAGCTTCACATCACTTGCGTCTGTGTTGCAAGCGTAAAGCCAAACCTCATCCCAGTTGTCTCCTGTAGTAGCCGGAGCCGTATGAATTGTTGTTCCTGCTGTTGCAGTAGCAACCACTTTGACATTTTTGCCGTTAGTGCTTCCTGATAGTTTTTGTTTGGAAAATGTTGCCATTGAAGCCTCCTAGCTTCCGAATATTTGCCCAGCAAGGACAATGTTTGCGTCTGTCCAAGAGCTTGCTGGCGCTCCATTAAGACTTATTGTTGAATCTGTAAACACCATTGATTTTTCACTTGCATCCCAAAGCGCTAAATCTCCGCTTGTGGTGCTGTGAAAACTTACGTCTACTCCTGAACCGTCAGAACCGACATCAACAGCCGCATCAATCGCAAGATCGACTGTTGGAGTGGGTCCAGTTGGATTTGTTACATCAATGTTCGTTCCAGCCGTTACTCCAGTCACATCACCAGTCGCCGCCGCCGCCCAAGCCAACCCTGATGCTGTCGAGCTGTCTGCTGTAAGAACCTGAGTATTAGAACCGACTGTCAGCTTTGTCGCCGCATCAGCTCCAGTACCAACTATCAGGTCGCCTTTTGCATCCGTATCAACCGTCAACGCTATGTCTCCTGAATTTCCTCCACCCGCCAAGCCTGATGTGGCTGATGTCGTCACAGCGGTAATATCGGCGGTTAGTGAAGTAGCTGTCCAAGAGCTTCCGTCATAAAACTGGAGAGCGTTGCTTCCTGTCAGATAAACAAACATACCTTCTGACGGACTTGAGATAGCCGCATCTCTAGCTGTCGCATCTGCGAAAGCCATGATGGTTTGTTGCATCAGATATGTGTTGACTTCTGCGGCGGTAAGCACCGAGCCATCTGTGAATGTCTTAAAACCGGCTCCAGCCATGTTTCCTCCTAATAAGCGAGAACCGAAGTTCCCAAAACGCCATTGAGTGAGGAACCAAGAATGAATCCTGCAACCAAAGGCTCTGTTGTTGTGAATGTCGTCTTAAAAATAGACGGCGTGATCGTGTGTTGCACCCCTTGAACGGTCAAAGTTTTTGTTGTCCGGGTCCCATTCGGGTAAGAACGATTGACGGTAATAGGGGAATAAAAATCTAAATCTAAAGCCGCAGAAATTCTCGCGGAGTTGTCAGCTGTTGCATCAATCGTCAGCTGTTGAACTCTCAAATCAGGATCTTTTCTAGCGGACAAAATTGCATTCGCTTGAGAAAGAGCGTCAGCGTTGGTCTGCATCAGAAGCCCTGTCCGTGTCATGTTTCGTTCAAAATAATTCGTGATGCTGGTCGCATCGGAAACTGTTTGAACAGAACCACCACTCCTGGTGACGCTGATTTTGTTTCTCAGGAGTCTCTCATCAATTTGGAGAGCTACCCCTTCGTAAGCGATGTCAGTTCCATCATCATCAAAAACTGTTGGCGATCCGTCAAGAGCTTTAATCGCTTCTGATCTCGAAACGAACTTCACATCACCTTCGCCGGTCATGTAAACGCCACCAAGTTCTGTCTCTGAAAGCAGTTGGACAGCATCAAGAGCTGTTCTTTCTGTTCCATCATCAGCTTGAACTGTTGTGTCGCCAGTATCAATGTCTCGTTGAGTGGAAGGGAAGTTGATTGCATCTAAAACTTCGCCCATCCTGGTTCCAGTTGTTTGACCAGCTGTACCACTAGCGAGTGAAGTGAACTTCGCAAGATTCAAAAGCCTGAATCCATCCATGCACTCCAAATTCAGCCAAGCCGCTTTTGCGCCTTTTCGGAAATTGTATGTCCATGAAACTATGTATCCCGAAAACAGGAACCGTTCTGTCCCTCCATGTGTTGCTGATACACGTACCTGATGGAGCGGTTTGATGTCATAGCTACCACCTGTCGGATCGAAAGCTCCATCTGTGTCGACTAGCTCCAAAGAACAGGACCCGGATTCAAATTTGTCGAGAACTCTTGTTCTTCCTCGTCTGATTACCACTTTTCGAGTCTTGTTTGAAAAATCTATTGGAAGATTTGATGATGTTCCGAGAACGGATTCACCGAGTTTTCCTAAAGCATCACCAAGAACAAGTGTCGTTCCGAAAGATGGACCGCCTGAGAACCTGATTGTGACTTCAACGCTTGGAGCTGGCATTACTGAGCAACGACAAGTTGTTTGCCTGAGTTCTGAGCTTCAATAAGCCCAACTCTGACTTCTTCAATAACATCTGCGGGCATTGAACCGATGAGACTTCCTTCAATGTTTACAGCAACCCTGATTTGGTCATTCGTAAGTTTTCCGTATCCACCAGTTCCTTGTTGCATGTGTATGACATCGCTGAGTCCGCCTACGTTTCCAGCAGACTGGAGTTTTCTGAACACATCCATCATGCCGTGTTTTTGAAAGTGCATGATTGTCTCAGGATTTTGGAACCAACCCATTGAGTTAGGAGACAGGTCAAGCTGAGAAGCTATACCGCCTCTGTTGGAACCAATATCGAAATTGTCCCCCCTGCTGTCATATTTGCTTCTACGCGAACCACTCCAAGGCGTTGGAATCTTGCCGAGTAGACCCCCAACCCCATCGAGTATCCCTCCGAAAATATCTCCAAGATCAATGTCACTGATAGTCGCTTTTATACCGTCAATGATCCAACCAGCGATTCTTTTACCTATGCCCTTGATGACATCCATGATCGTGGAAAACAAACTGTTCAACAATCCAGGTATGGCGGTGACCATATCGGTGAGAGCTTCTTTCAAGTCCAGCTCAAACAGAGCTTTAATCCCTGATACAACTGTTTTAACTGTGTTAAAAATCAATTCAAAGGCATCAACGATCAGTCCAGCTGTGGTTTTAACTATCGGATAAACGACATCTTTGAAAAACGAAGCGAAGCCATCAACGGTGTCCTTCACTATGTCAAATCGCTCGTATAAATAAACTGCTCCGGCTGCCAAGCCAGCTAAAGCGCCAACGACTAGAACCACTGGAGACAACAGAGCGCCTAAAGCACCAACAACCGCGATGATAGCTCCAAGAAGTACCGTTCCGATTACTACAGCTAAAGCCGCAAAAGCCGCTTTTGGATTTTCTTTGATGAACTCTCTGAATTTTTCTGTGATTTTAGAGATCGCATTTTTGATTGTTTCAATCGCTTCAGTCGCGATTCTTTTAATCTGCTGAAAGCGTTCTGTCTCTGTGAAATCTTTTACTCTTTGAACCAAATCCATCACGATTGGTTCTAATTTTCTGAAAGCCCGACTGATTGCATCGAAAGCACGTTCAACAACAGGAGCCAAGGTCATCATCACACGGTTTTTCAACAGGGTCATTCTCTCGGAGAGTGTTTCTGTTTCTTTAGTAGCCGCATTTATGGTGTCGCCACCTGAATCCAAACTCTTGAAGTAATCATCCAGCTCAAATCGACCTTCTCGAATTGCCGCCGCCATGTCGGGTCCAGCCCTAGCCCCGAACAATTCTAGGGCGAGGCGGTTAGCTGTAGAAGCATCACCAGCATTTTTGATCGCGTCTGTTGTTCGTCTGAATGTTTCAATCGCTGGCTCGCCTTCACGCGCCATTTTGCCCAATGCCTGACGTAAAGAACCAAGAACCAGCTCGGCGTTCACACCTTCTTTTTCAAACTTACCGATAAGCAATGCGGCTTCTTCAAACTCAAACCCGACTTGTCTCAAAGGCGCACCATAGGTCACAAGGTCATTCGACAGTTTTGAAAATTCAATTCCTGTCATTTGAGCCACAGTGAAAAGCGTGTCAGCCGCAGATTCAGCGGTTCCAGCCATATCACCCCAGTCGCCCAAAACCCTTGTGGCGGATTTGATGTTCCCCTGTAAATCAGTCCCAGTGATTCTGGAAAGATTCAACATTTGCTCAGAGAAACTCTCAAGCTCTTTCCCACCTAATCCAAGACGAGTGTTTATATCAGCAACAGCTGTTCCGATTTCTTTGAAATCTGAAGGTACTGTTTTCGCCAAAGACTTGGTGATGTCTTTCAAATCCTCAAGAGCGGATCCGGTTGCACCAGTACCCACTCGAAGGGTTCTTTCGACTGACTCGAAAGTTCCTCCCATTTTGACGATTCCAGCTGTAGCGCCTGCAAGTCCAGCGACTATTCCAGCTCCCGCAAGTTTGGCTGTTTTGCCTAAACCAGTAAGGGAACCTTTAACGCCTTTGATTGATTTCTTGAAAAGAGTTGTGTCACCAGCAATCCTTACGAGAACTGGTCTATTTCCACTAGCCACGTTGCGCTTTCGCCTCCTCCTCAAGATGGGTCACAAGTGTCGCCCATTGCCACACTTGGAGATTCATTACTTCATCAAGCGTCAAGCCGTACCTCGAAGCGATTAAAACTCTCGCTAGGAAGATGTTTGCTCGTTCAGCTCTTTTGGGTCAGATTCACTTACAGGTTTGATGACGAGTTCCCCTGCATCCTCCAAAGTGAAATCAGGATTCTCTCGTTTCTTAACTATGTAAGCCAAAGCCCTCATCACTTTGCCTTTTGGAGCTTCAGGATCATCCAAGCTGTCAACTGACACGCCTGCAATCTCCTCCAGCTCCTCAATTTCTCTAATTTTTAGAGTGTCAATATCAATTTCAGCAATATCGAACACTCCTGATTCTTCTTCCATAGTCCCTCCTTATGAGATTAGTTTTTGAATCATTTTGGGTATTTCTTCTTCATAGAACTTTGTTACTTGCTCGTATTTATTGACGAAAGTATTGAATAGCCACTTCCGTTTTCTTCCGAGTAAGCCTTTTCCGGTTCCATAGTGAACAATTCCCGAATACGCTCCAACGTTTCCAGCTGTGCCTTTACGTTGAGAATAGTTTTTCGTTCCCACCGTAACTTTGGCTTCCAGCCGATCACGTTTCACCTTGTAAACTGAACGCTTCTGCAACGCTCCAGCTCCGGGTCCTTCACCCCTTGGGGCTTTAGGAGCCGCAGAATCCGCGATGATCGAACCAGCTTTGAAGTTCAATTCCTTGAATGCCCGATTGATTTCGGGACCCTCAGCTGATCTGTTCAGCTGATTCAGCAAATATCGAAGATTATCAATTTTTATTGGTGGGGGAGTCGCCATGTATCAGGCGGTTCCGATTGTTTGATCTCCTGTGCATTGCAGAGCGAAGTTCAGAGTTGCTGTGCCTCCAACAGCAGAACCAGGAGACATTGAAGTGAGCATACACTCCCCATTTATCTTCGGAAGTCCTCCAGTTGTGCCTGCGGGATAAAACTCATAGCTCAATGTAGAGCTTGAGCCTCTGACAGCTCCTAAATGTGCGAGCAGAGTCGCATCGAATAGCGCTGTGACACTGATGGAACCATCAGCCAAGGTCAAAATGTAATCCTTGGAACTGTTTCCATACGCTGTTGTTTCAGCAGAATCGTCACCGAAATCCACTGATACGTCTGTGATGTACGCGCTCAAGTCGGTTATCGAGCCACCGCTGTTATCCAACTTGAATACGCTGTTTTTACCAGCTACGAAAGCCATAATTATTTCTCCTAAATGTTAGGGGGCTATTGAATGTCCCTCGCTTCAGACGGTTGCCTGATCGAATTAGAGTCGGGATAGCCCGACTGCGAAATTGAATGAAGGCGATGTGCCTCCGATAGTGGCGACAACTTTCAAATATCTGTTGATTGTTGTGCCTGATGCGACTGTTTTACGTTCTGAAGTTGTGCCAGTCGCTTGAGTGTAAGTGATAAGAGTTGAATAGCTCACATTGTCAGCTGAGTGTTGAATGACGGCATCCAAAGTGGGGGAAGTCCCCGATGCTGTAACGACACAAAGATTCGCAACCGCTCCAGTATTCGTAGAAGCTGAATTGTCCACCACCGTTCCGGTTGCTGTTGCTGTTTTAGCTGTACCAGGATCGAACAAACTTACGCCTTGACCGTGATCGCCGGTTGTTTCCATGTTCAATGTGAAACTGACAGCTCCGGCAACTGATGAAGTATTTGTCCACGATGTTTCCGTGACTTGAGCGACCCACACTTTCTTATCAGCTGTGAATCCTTCCAAAGCGACTATTGCTGGAACTCCATCTGAATCGCCTCGAATAGCATAAAGATCTTGCCATTGACTGTTCGCGGAGCTTGCACTCGCGCTGTCAGTAAGACCGTTACAGAGCAGAGTGCCAGAATTAAGCCCTGCGATATAGGTTTTACTGGTATCGGCAAGCGTTGATGTTTCAATAACATCAACATTGCTGGATGAATCCACACTGGTGAGATCACCCGACCATTCTCTGTCGCCGATAGTTATTCGGCTGGTATGTGTTGCGACAAATGCCATGCTTATTCCTTCGTTTTAGCGCCAACAGCTTCAATAGCTTCGTTGGCTGTTAGACCTTTAATTTGTGCAGGCGTTAAATCACTAACGGTTTCCCCTGCTTTAAGTTTTTTGATTGCTTTTTGGTTCTTGTCAACTATCTCTGAATCAACAAGGATTTTATATTTCGTCATGGCTGTGCCACTACCTCCACTCGTACTGTTGCGACTGCATAAGTTACCCCTGCGAAATCCATGCTCGTCAATGACGAGCTGACATTCCGAACTGCGGCATAACTGGCAACTCCTCCAAGCGTGGGATCACCTTCAACTGCTTGTTTGATTGAAGTGGACCCGGAGGGTTGCAAATAGGAATCAATTTGTTCTTGAAATGATCTGTCTACTTGCCGACCCAGGATCACAAGAATCTCAAATTCGTAATTCGTTCCATCTCCCATAACCAAGTCATAATCAGCTGTATATGAAGCCACTATTAAAGCTGGAGTCATAGGGTTGTCAGGCTCATACGGATAGCAATGGGTGCCTGATATGGTCTTTAATCTTGTATTCAAACCACTTCGTAATTGGGTTACTGTCGCCATTTCAGAATCTCTCTCCTGCGCGAAGCTAAGGTTGGCTTCTCAGACGGCGCTGAAGGCTTCCTGTTCGTTTCACCAGCTGGTGATCCGGTGTTTGAGCTTTCACAGCTACACAAGCTCTTACATTCGCAATACATTAGGCGACTAATATCATTGGTCGGCGAAAAGCATCTAATAAGAGGCGCACATCAACATCAAGACCCTTTCGGAGGCTCATCAAGCCTGCATCTTGTCCTTCAACGATTCCAAAAGGCGCGTTTCTTCTGACAAACAATCGAGCTGTCTGAATCAGACAAGCTTGGTTGACTGCATCGGGGACAGCTGACCAACCGAAAGTTGCTGACACCTTCACACCTGCATCAGATACAGGGAAAGCGTCATTGACAGCGAATAGTTGCCAATAAGGTGGCGTTCCGCTTTCTTTGTTGTTGTTCACTGGTCTTAATCTGTAACGGTGGGAGGACCCGGTGGTCGCCCAAGTGTCACTGTAAGTCCCATCATCATTGGGGTCAGAGTAAACGCTCGTAACAGACTGAATTGGGTCAGTGTAAACATGCACACCGTCAAGAGAAGTGAAATATCTCGTCTGAGCGCCTGCATCATAGAAAAATTGTCCGGTGTATTTGTCGATTTCTCTCGAAACCGCATCAACGACCTTTTCAATCGGCGTATCTTCACCTGTGTCCGTTGCTACAAGTCCTAGTTGATCTCTAGCTTCTGCAAGAGTGCAGTAGCCATTCGTTATTGCCATCTACTTTTTCGCTGGAGCTTTCTTAGGCGTTGCAACTTTTTCAGCAAACCCATTCGCGATGAGACTTTCAGCTTCCTGTTTAGGAACGTCTAGCGTTTCACCTGGAATCGGCCAATCCTCGCCGTTCCTTGTACCGCTTAATTTGATTAACATTTTAACTTTTGGCATTTTTTCCTTCCAATTTTCAAAAATTTTTATATATGAGAAGGGGAGGGAACATGAAAAACCCTCCCCTCCTCACAATTTGTATTGCCTTTAGCTTGAGCCTCCGACAAAGTGCTTAACTGCACCTGACTGATCGACAAGATCGCCGTCAGTTCTCACCATTGACCTGAAAGTAATCAGATCGGTGTTGAAAGCGAAGTCGTCACTTCTGTCGAAACGGAAATCTCCGTGACGGATGTAATACCGTGACAAGTCACCGAAAATCACTGACTTGGCTGAAGTAGCTGTTGCCACCACATCAGGATTGCTCCATATTGGGTAGCCAAGCAACTGATCCGAAGTGCGAGCAGTCATTCCTGGTTGGAATAAGAAACCACCAGCGCTGTCTGCGGCTGAAACCGCATCGGCACGTAGTTTCCTGACAGCTCCGATAGAAGCATCTCTCATCATCCATCCAGCTGATTGTCCTCGGTAGGCATAATCAACACTGTAAAACAGATCAATAAGATTTGCGGCTGTAAAGGCACCACTAACACCGTTACCGCCAGTCACTCCAGCTGTTGAAGCTGTGACGATTCCATTGTGCTGTGATGAGTTTGTTCCTACGGTTGCAAGTGAATTGAGTTTGCGACCCAAAGCACGACCTGAGTTATCAGCAAGCAATCCAATAAGGTCAATCGAAGAATCAGCAAGTAGCTCATGGGTCACCTGAGTGATATAAGCCAACTTGTAGCTGTCTAATGTGATGAACGCTCCGAAAGTCGGATCGCTTTCACCGATTGTTCCTGCTTCAGCGACTAGCGCCGCAGTTGAATCCGCCGTCATACGAGGGATTTGCAAGTTTGCCTGTGAGTTGCTGAACAGAATTGTCGATGTCTCCATCATCGGTCCAACAGCAACCATCGCTTCAATTACTCTGTTGAAGAAGTTGGTTGGTACTGGAGCGCCAGTTGAACCTGTAGATAGGTCACGATGTTCAGACGCTACATAATCTCTTTTTGCTGTGAAATCGCGTGTCTCTCCACGAAGGAAAGCTCTGAATTGAGCTTCTTCGGTGTCAGCGACTCCGATTTCTTCAGCATGACGAGCTTCAACTGGGGTGATAAGAGCCTCATATTCTGAGCGTTCTTCCTCAATCTTTTTGACACGATCCATCGCGTCTAGTTTCGAGCGAATTTCCTCATCCAAAGAATCCATCTCAGCGTTAGTCCGCTGAAAGAGTTGTTCTTCTTCACCAGTTAATTCTCTCTTTTCCTCTCCAGCCTTGTCGAGAACTTCGCACATGGCATGATACGCCTTGAGCCTTTTCTCATTAAGACCTTCAAGATAAGAAGTTGACTTTTCAGTCATTGAATTTCTCCTAATGTTGTTGGTTGGTTTACAGCAGACACGGCTCCGCGCCTGCTTCTGTCCCTCCTGTTCCGCAAGGCTCCTCGCGGACAGACTTGTTTACAGACGAGCTTTCAATTCGAGTTGCATCCGAGCGATTGACGCTGGGTAAGCAACTTCAGGCTCGCCAGTTCGTAGCTCTTTAGCTACTTTGATTAGCTGATCGACTTCTTCAACGCTGAGAGGTTCATTGTTAGCGAATCTCTCCATGATGGAAGTCCAGCTGTTGCGATCTTCTATACACTCAGGACAAGCAAGTGACCTGACATCAGCGGTAGTAGCTGGATATGCAGGATTTCCGACTGTTGATACTTCGTGAAGGCGTACTTCGGTCAGCTGACGTTCATTACCATCTTCACTCCAGCTGTCGCCACCAGCAGGAACGGAAAACCCGAAACTCATGTGTCCTAGGTCGCCTCGTTTCACCAACTCTGCGACATCATTGCCCCAAGTGGTGTCAGGAAGGTCAGCTTTTACTTGCAAACCTCGTTCATCTTCAGTGAGCGTGAGGGTTTTTGCTCTAGTTGTAGCGAGAATCAGCTCAGGGTTGTGAGCGTGTAACAGCATCACGTTGTTCCTTGATGCCAATGTTTTGGTGAAAGCTCCACGTTTAATCGTTTCAGTGAACGGCAACTGGAGACTCGGAGAGTTCCAAACTGCGGCGTACCCTGAGAAACTTCTCCCATCTTCATCAGCTTCTATTGGAGCTGTCCTGATTTCAACTTTTGTTGGTTCTGATCTTCCCATTTCTTCCTCCGATTCTGACGCATAAAGAGCTGAGACTTGAGCTTCAGCTTCAAACTGTGAGTCATGGCAACCCACAACATTCTCCGGCTCTCCATCTTTTATTACTGCGTAACCGTCACAATCTGCATGTTCAGTCACTACTGACCAAGGCATCTTTTTCCTCCGTGATTTCAGTTCCCTCCTGCATTTCTCGAATGTAAGCATCCAAAGGTTCCTCCGGGTCCAACATTGCTAATGGTTGCAATGCTGATGGGGGAATCCCAGTGTGGTCTATATCCAAACCAGCTATCGCTGACGCTTGTTCAGGTTCGTATCCTGCACTTACCAGCTGGGTTGCTATATCAACACGCGATTTCAAAACAGCTAAAGAAGCATTCTCCTGTTCGCCCATATTCAAAGGCATCCTGAACTTGTTGGCAGCATCATTGTCAACTGGTCGCATATCTTCCCAGCGTCTTATTTCATTAACTGAGAGCCAACCGTTATTGAGTCCAGTCGCAAAAGCCTCATATCGACTTTTTTGATCTCCTCTAAGCAAACCTTCCATATTCAACTTCACGAAACTGCTACCAGTTGTCAGTCTTGAAAGGTGACGCTCGATCAGTTGAACATAAGGTCGAATAGTGTGCTTCTCGAAAGCCAACGCCTGCTGTTCAACCGAAGCGTATGACACGGCTCCTGGTTGGTTGTCCTGAACAAGAGCGCTTGGCACACGGTAAATGGCACAAATCTCAGCTCTTTGAAATTGTCTAAGCTCTAAGAGTTGCATTTGGTCAGCTGTAAAACTTAAAGGCGTGAATTTCGCACCGCCTGTCAATACAGCTGGAGCGTGAGCGTTAGCGCGACCAGTATGAGTTGCCTTCCAATGATCCGACAAGGCTTGAACTTGGTCAGCTGTCAAGTCACCTGGATATTCGATCAAACCAGTTGAGCTGGTTCCCTGTCCGAAGTAACGGCTTTGAAAATCTTCACCAGCCGCAGTTAATCCAAGAGCTTCACGGCATTGATCTATCGGAGACATTCCACGAAGTGTTCCTGGGAGTTGGACAAGAGGAATATGAAGGCATTCTTCGATTGACAAACTGTATTCTTTGCCTGATGTCGAAACTTTGTAGATAGGGGTTCGACCTACGCTTTCAATTCTCACCCTTTGAGGATCTAGAACTGTTAAAGCTAAGACTTCACCATCTTCATCTCTAGTCACATGAAGGAAAGCGTTGCCGTCAAGCAACAAACTCACCATCGTTTGCGACACAAGAGAGTGCATAGTGAAAGAAGGATCAGCTGGATCAGGCACATCTATCCAAGCCGCTTTTGGTCTGAATGGTCGGCGCTGTCCATCAAGTCGAATCATCTGATCCAATGGAAGCGTGGAGATTGTGTCAGCTAAAAGTCGTATACACGCCCAAGCTGTCGTGACCTTCATCGCCCCATCTTCAGACATCGGCATTCCCGAAGCTGTTTGGGGTCCATAAACGTCACGCCCTGTCCCAAAAATAGTTTGGAAAGAGATCGACCTTTTTTGTTCTTGTGAAGGGCTGAATGCCCTGCGAATGATGCTCATTGAGTTCCTAATCCAATTAGTACGAGAGCTAGTCCTCCACCAATTAACCCGACAGGCAAACTAATGAGAACCAACCCAGCTATGACAAGACCAATTCCTGTCAGCTCTAAAAATGTGTTCACTTCTGTTTCCCTCCTAAAAGACCGTATTTTTCCATGACCTATGACCCATCTGCACCGCTGGAAACGCCGTAGAAGGGCTGTATGAGGGAGTTTTTTCCCTTTTTTCACCGTTTTTGGCTCAAATTCGCCATTTTGACAGTTTTACACCTGATTTTTAGCGGTTTTCAACTAATGACTGTCAATAAATATGACTAGCCTTCGTATCCTGTCTCGTTTTCATCCCTCCAACCCCGATAATCAACCCATTCCTCCACAGGAACTCCATCAAAATCCGCCATGTTCTCAACATGAGCTTTAACAACAACAGCAAGATTCAAAGCAATTTTTTTGTCTGATTTCAAGTCAATAATTGATTTATATAAAGCAGAGAGAAGCGAGCGATACATAGCTTCCCAAGGTTTGCCAGGATTGGTCATTTCTTGATCCAGTAGTTGTAGATCACGGAGCTGACAACAATTATTGCCGTTATGACAGCTGGTGTTTTCATAGCGTTATCAATCTTGGAGGTTCTTTAGGTGTCCAGTCGGTACCGCCGACCTGCAATCGGTGAATAGCCAGCAACATTGCGATGCAAGCATCAATGTGTCGCTTCGAGCGACCTTTTGAAAGAGTCCAATAGTCCGTGTATTCACGGCGAACAGCTGAGGTGACATGATCTTCAAGAGTCGGATCACCGTCATGCACTATGGACCCGGAGACAATCAGGTCATATCCACTCGCAACAACTCCACTCATCCTTGAAGGGGATTGCGGAAGCTCTACTGTTGGAATGTTCTCATCCTGAAGCATTAAAGCTGGAACTTCAAAGAAACGAGGGTCATAGACAACTTCAAGGAGCTGATATTTCTCATCAAGCGACCTGATGTAGTTGATGACTTCCAAGTGGTCAATGCGACCATCTTTGGGTTCCCACACTTTCGATTTCACATGAAACTTGTCGTCTTTTTGAGTAGCGAGAACAACAGCTGTGGTGTCTCTTTTCAACGCAACGTCAACACCGACAATTATCTGATCGCCTTCTTGTATGTCCGGCGTACCTTCACAAGCTGACCAAGCGCCAGGATGGTCGCCCAACCAGTTCTGCTCCTCCATAGTCACCCATTGATTCAGGAAAAACCTGCGAACTTCTGTCTCAGGCATTGAGCCGGTTTGGTCGCGGTAAAAATCAGGACTGACTATCGTGCCGTAGGAAGGATTAGCTTTCTCAAAAGAGTCGTCTGTCAGTTCACATCCTTCAGGAGCTTCAGCTATAAAAGAATAAAAAGCTGGGTCAGCTTCAGGATTGCTGATTGCTTCTTTCGCTCTTTGGTATTGGTTCCAGCAGATAGAAGTTCTATCAAATCCAGCTGTTGTCAGCTGAACAATCAACGGCTGTTCACGCGCTCCAGTTGATCTAGCCAATGTCCCATGCACCAGCTCACCCCTAGAACCTTCCCAAACATGCAACTCATCGCAAAACAAACCCGACACGTTCTTTCCATCTAGGTTGGAGCCATGCTTTCGAGCTGAAGCGGAAACCCTGATGATCTTTGAGTCAATCTCTGGAATAACCAGCTCGCCTTCATAAATTTGAACCACCTGCGAAAGAGTCGGTGAGCGTTCCACCATTCTTCTCGCCGCAGAGAACAACAAATCCGCTTGGTCGTCATTTCCAGCCGCAACAACTATCAACGGCGAAGTAGTAACAGCATCACCAGCTCCCATAGCTAACCAAAGAGCCAACGAAGCACACAATTCTGTTTTTCCCTGCTTCTTAGCGAGTGAAATATAAGACCAGCGGTGTTTTCTTTTTCCCTCCGGGTCCAGTTCTAAGAGTTCAACTAACAACCGGACTTGCCACGACAACAGCTCGAACGGTTTACCAACCCACTTCGATGAAGTGTGAACACAGTTTGCCTGTATCCAAGACGAAGCAAACCAGCCATCTGACCGTTCTTCACGATGATCCAACTCCTGCAACCAGTCACTTCGGGCTTCAGAACTTGTCCGAATCCAACTCATTGCTTCACAAATAGGCTGTGAAACTCATGTCGGTGGGTAATAATCAAACCACAGCACCTATCAGGCTTCTTCAGCCAAACCTTGTTTTCCATTTTCTATCCCTCCAATACTCCACGCCTCCACAGCTGTCGGCGCTGGAGCTGGAGTCAATCTTTCATTTATCTGTGCAACCGTTAAAGCTGTCTGAGCTGTTGAAAGCCCAAGAGTGATCCGCGCTTTCGGAGTCAAACCAAGTTCATTCTCCAACCTCGTAATCGCTGTCTCTAACTTCAAAGCCGTATCAAAAAAAGGATTTGGTCGCACCTGTCCTGTTGACCCACTAACTTGAGGTTCTTCAGAAGCAATCGCCAACGAAGCCTCAAAGTTAGCTCGTAACTTAAACAAGCGAACAACAGCAGGTTTATCTTCAGGGCGAGCCACAGCACCAGCTGGTGATCCCCAATAAATATCCCATTCTTCACGCTGATGAGCAAAAGGCGGATCACCTGGATCGAAGTCCTCACCCTCAAGCAACGTCAAATTGGGCTTTGAGCGCCCATGCAACTGTGATGGCGGTTTCGCAATCGGTCCACGTTTACCCACAAAAATCCTCCAGCAATCAAACCAGTTCAAACCAGTTCAGTAAAAAAAACAAAACTCAAAACAACCTTAAAACTAATGCACAAGAAACTTAAGG
>CEUA01032390.1_pt1 | contig 16688 bp, 19 predicted proteins | sample 361541 | NCBI WGS metagenome assembly CEUA01 (sample SAMEA2623079, study PRJEB7988) | marine metagenome | isolation source: saline water (ENVO:00002010), including
CCTTTTGTTCCTGCAAAAATAATTGCTATTTGTTTATCAATGTTCATTGGGGAATACTGCTTTTGTTTTAGTATTTCTACCATACGCTCACCACGGGTTAACTGCGCAAGAGTACTTTTATCTAAATCAGATCCAAATTTTGCAAATGCTTCAAGTTCTCTGAATTGAGCCAAATCTAATCTTAACGTCCCGGCAATAGCTTTCATCGCTTTTACTTGAGCATTACCACCAACACGAGATACAGACAAACCAACATCAATAGCTGGACGTACACCAGAATTAAATAAATTAGTTTCGAGGTAAATCTGCCCATCAGTTATGGATATAACATTAGTAGGAATATATGCCGCAACATCACCTTCTTGTGTTTCAATAATTGGAAGAGCTGTCAAAGAACCACCTCCAAGATCTTCAGATAATTTTGAAGCACGTTCAAGTAATCTACTATGGAGATAGAAAACGTCACCAGGGTAGGCTTCACGACCTGGCGGCCTACGTAAGACTAGGGACATTTGACGATATGCAACAGCTTGTTTAGACAAATCATCATAAATAATGAGCGCATGTTTACCATTATCTCTGAAATATTCGCCCATTGCACACCCTGAATAAGGAGATATAAATTGTAATGGTGCAGCATCAGATGCATTTGCAGCTACAACCGTTGTGTATTCCATTGCTCCAGCTTCTTCAAGCTCAGATACAATAGATGCAACAGTTGATGCCTTCTGACCAATCGCTACATAAATACAATACACTGGGTCACCATTTTCATGAGCATATTTCTGATTAATAATCGTGTCTACAGCTATTGCTGTTTTTCCAGTTTGACGATCGCCAATGATCAACTCCCTCTGACCTCTACCAATAGGCACCATGCTGTCAATTGGTTTAATACCCGTTTGAAGTGGTTGCTTAACTGGATGGCGAGCCATTACACCAAGCGCTTTTCTTTCTATAGGTAGAGAATCTTTTGAATCAATAGGTCCTTTTCCATCCATTGCTTGCCCTAAAGGATCAACCACACGCCCTACCATTGCTTCTCCAACAGGAACCTCTACAACTCGACCTGTTCGTTTTGCTAAATCACCTTCTTTTACTAAACTACTATCACCAAATAAAACAAGACCAACATTGTCTTCTTCTAAATTCAGCGCCATTCCAAATGTATCATTAGGCAATTCAACTAATTCTGAACTCATGACATTTTCCAATCCAGAAACCCTGGCAACTCCATCACCAACCGAGATAATTTCTCCTACCTCACTTACATCAACCTCACCTTCAAACTTTGCAATTTGTTCTTTTAATAATGTCGTAATGTTATCTGTATTAATATCCATAATTTCCCTTAAATAAATTATTATTGAAGTAAATCTTTCCTAAGATTTTCCATTTTTGTTTTTATTGAAGCATCTAGAAAAATATTATCAATTCTTAGCTTCAGCCCTCCTATTAAAGAAGAATCTATTACTGTATTTAATTCAGTATTTTTACCAATAATTTTTTCTATCTGCAATTGTAGATCATCTTTTTCTTCATTAGATAATTCATCTGCTGTGTGAGCTGTAACTGTTGCAATCTTTAATTCATTCTTAACTAAAGAATTAAAGAAAAATGAAAAATTTCTAAAAAATATTATCGGATTATCGCCAGCATTCATGCTTATCAACTCCTGAACTATAGGATGGACTTCTTCTTTAAAAACAGAATGGATTAATTCATGTTTTTGATCTTTTGAGAATCGTTTTGATTGAAGAAAACCGCGTAATTGAGCATTATCTTTTAAAAGTTGATTTGTAAAATCAATCGATTTTTTAACCTCTTCTAGTGCATCTAATTCTTTGGACATTTTCATGACCACAGATGCAATATATTTAGTTCTTTCCTTATGCTTCATACCCTTTAATATTTTTTAATGATTCTTTAATTAGAGATTTATTATCTTCTTCATTAAGATTTTTTTTAACCAATTTCTCAGCTATTGACAAAGATAATCCGACCACTTCTCCTTTTATTTCAGCAATTGCTTTTTCCTTTTCTATTGTAATTTGCTCTTTGGCATCATCAATGCTCGCAGCTGCTGTTTCTTTTGCTTTAAGCAACGTACTTTCTTTTAATTGATCAGCAGCTTTTTTTCCTTCGCTAACAATGCCTTGAGCCTCCGATCTAGCTTTAGCAATTATTTCATCTCCTTCCGAAGTAAGGCGGTCAAGTTCTTTTCGAGCTTTTTCCGCATCTTCAAGTGATTTTGCAATATCATTCTCCCTTTTATCCAACACATTTAATAATGGCTTCCAAGCGAACTTTGATAGCAATCCAAGAAGGATTAAAAATGTTATAATGGTCCAGACAAATAAACCAGGATCTAATTGAACTAGTGGATTATCCACAATAATCTCCTTTGCTATTAATTACTTTCTAATTATTTCATTAAAACAATTAGAAGAACAAATACTTCAGCTAGGATAGCAACACCTTCAAGTAAGAACAAAGGCAAGTTTACAGCTCCTGTTATTTTATCTGCTGCTTCAGGTTGCCTCGCAATCCCATCGGCGGCTGCTGCTGCAAAACGACCAATTCCTAGACCAGCACCTACAACAATTATACCTAGACCAATTGCGGCCCCAAAATAATGAAGATTTTCCATTATTTTACCTCTCTTTCATTTTAGTTAATGATGAACATTAATAGCCATGCCAATAAACACGGCCGATAAAAGCGTGAAAACATACGCTTGTACAATTACAACAATTATTTCTAATCCCGATATCGCTGCAGCCATAGGTACAGAAATAAGGGCAACACCTATACCAGCAAATACACTTTGAAACATGTCAGCAAAAATAGCCATAAATGATAAAATCGCTAATAATGCTATGTGTCCGCCTGTCATATTCGCAGCTAGTCGCATAGTAAGAGCAAACGGCTTTACAAACATTCCTATAATCTCTATAGGAATAAGAATAACATATACAAAAGCTGGGAGCCCATGCGGAACAAGATTCTTCCAGTGTTGAATAAATCCATGTGCTCGAACTCCAGCAACAATAATGGAAAAAAAAGTTATCATTGCTAAAGCAGCCGTCACATTAAAATTCCCAGTAGCAGTGGGACCTCCATGAAGTAGCCCATTTATGAAATTATGACTATCATCCATGGGAACATGTAGCACGAACCTATTAACTACTCCTAGTAAATCAAAGATCGGTATCATGCCAATTGCATTGGCAAAAAAAATAAAGAATAAAAAAGTTAGGATAAGAGGAGCCCAATTATTCACCCATTTTGGACCAACATTTGGCTTCACAATTGTATCACGGACAAAAGTTACTATAACCTCTAATAAATTAATTAGGCCTGAAGGAACCATGGATTTCTTTTTAATAAATTGTTGAACTGGCAGGATAACAAATAATGCAACAGAGACCAATACAATCCATAGCATTAATACATGCTTAGTTACGGACATATCTACATTAAATAAATGTGGCAAATGAATTATAGGGTGATGTATATCTGAATTTGAAACATGGTGAATAATGTTATCACCAACTTTCTCCATCACGCTTTGCGCTTCATGCCCGCCAGAACTACCTAACATATAATTTTCTAACTATAATTGTTTATTATTTATAAATGATCTTACAATATAAGCTTCTGTTAAATGAAGCATTAAATAATAGCCTGTGAAACTAATAATAAATGGTATCGGATTAAAAGACATAAAACTAAAAATAGCTACTATAATAATTCCATAAAGAATCATTTTTGTAATCATAGCAATACCAAGATATTTTGTAATATTAAAAGAAAACTTTAAGTGCATGATTTGAGTTATTAAAACCGATAATAAAAACATTGACCATGGAAAAATCATTCCTAATAAAATTTCCCTACTAATTTCAGGAAAAACTGAACTTAATAATCCCCAAGAACCGAAACATATCATACTAACATAAATAACTAATTTTATCAATTATTTCGTCCAAATTGTTTTTGCTAATTCATAAAAGCCTATCATTAATCCAATCATTAGTCCTAGTAAAGTAAACCAAGGTATAGTTTCATATCGATTATCAATATAAAAACCGATTATACAAAAAATAGTGACTGATGCTATTAAAACATACGATGCAGATGCTGCTGGGGCAGATTGTAATAGATATTTGTTTAAATAATAAAGAAAGTTTTTATTTGAACTTTCTTTTAATTCAGGCATTTGGATCAGATGAGGTGGAAGCCATTGTAAACCTTGGCTTTAAGTCTTCTTTTTTAGAAGGATCTATAGCACTTTCTTTATTTCCAATAACGCTACATGAACCTTGGAATTGAGCCCCATCTTCAATTATTAAACTACTGTAAATTAAATCACCAGTTATTTCAGATTTACTACCCAAAACAATTTTATTTGTAACTGTAATATCTCCTTTAACATTGCCACCAATATGGGCATCGCTTGCTTGAATATTACCAAAGACTTTACCAGAAACAGTAATTCGCAGAGGACCATCCGTATGGATATCACCATATACTTTACCATAAATGATAATTCCACCCTTCAAGGTAATTGGTCCATTAACGACAGCTCCTGCACCAATCATTGTTTGAACATTTTTAAAATCTAATTTAGCCATTTTATTCTACACTTAAGTTTTTCTCATTGTACTCTGGGAAGAAATTCAATGGATCCAGAGGATTCGACCCTTCCCAAACTTCGAAATGTAAATGCGGTCCAGAAGAAATACCAGTATTTCCTGCAAGTGAAATAACATCTCCACGATTTACAATATCTCTTTTATCCACAAGATTTACTTGATTATGTCCGTAAAATGTAAAATAATCATTTCCATGATAAATAATTATCATATTCCCTAGATCTGTAGACCAACCAGAAAAAATTACTAATCCTGAAGCTGAAGCGACAACAGGGTCACCCTCTTTAGCCGAAATATCAATACCATAATGATTGCTTTTCCAAACATGCGGTCTTGTAATCATTCGTTGAGTTATGTAACCATCAATAGGTGCTTTTGTTGGAATATTGATTATTTGATTTGTTGAATATTGATTATTATGTTTACTAACCATAGATGTTTCGCTTAAGGTATCTAATCCATTTTGGAAAGAAGATAAATCAACTTCAGACCCAAGATTCTTTCTTAATAACTCATCCATTTGTTGTAAGCGCTGTAAGTCCTGAAAAAGCTCCATTACTTTTACCCGCTCCATTGCTAATTTATTATAACTCTCTCTCATTTTTTGATACTCTATTGATTTTGGAATAAGAAAATATCCCGCAAGAAAAGTTATACTGATAAAAGAAATTATAATTATTATAAATATATAAAACCAACTCCTGTTGAAAGAAAAGCTTTTACCTTCCGCTTCATTGTCTGGAATAAGTAAAACAGTATATTTAGAAGGCTTCATTTTTCTATTATCCAATGGAGCGAAGCAAATCTAAAATTCTATCCAAGTCATCATCAGAAAAGTAATGAATTTCAATTTCTCCACCATTTTTTGAATATTTAATTTCAACCTTTGTACCTAATATTGTAATTAATTCATCTTCTACCATTTTTACAGGAGAATTGGTTTTCTTTACTTTTTTAGATACATTTTTAACCTTACTAGTGGATTTTTCCTTCGCAATTGCTTCTGCTGCTCGAACACTTAGTTTTTTTGTAATTATCAAATTATATAGCTTGTTCATTCCTGCAATAGTATTCATCATTAGGATAGCACGACCATGTCCTGAAGAAATTGTATGACTACGTAAACTATTTATTATATTCTTTGGTAATTTTAATAATCGTAATGCATTTGAAATTGTCACACGCTTTTTTCCAACTGCCTTAGCAATACTATCCTGTGTATGATTAAATTTTCTTTGTAATACGGCATACCCTTCTGCTTCATCAATAGGGTTTAAATTTTCACGTTGAATATTTTCTATCAGAGCAATTTCCATTAATTCAGATTCATTAGATATTGAGACTACATAACCTGGAATAGCCTTTAAACCTGCAAACTTGGATGCTCTTAGGCGTCTTTCACCTGCTATTAGAATATACTTACCATCATCTTCTTGAACGGTAATTGGAGTTATAACCCCTTTTGTTTTGATGGATGATATTAAATCTTGAAGACTTTGCTCATCTAATCCATCTTTTCGAGGTTGTAATGGATTTGCAACTATATCTTTAAGAAGAATTTCTGTTACTCCAGATTTTATTGAAGGGCTATCAGCTGGCCCATGTATCAATGCTTCTAATCCCCTACCTAAGCGCTTAGTGGCCATTATCTATTATCTCCTCAATTAATTGCATATAATCTTGCGTGCCCACTGAATTTGCATCATATAACAAAGCAGGCTTTCCATAGCTAGGCGCTTCACCAAGCCTAACATTTCTATGAATAACTGTTTCAAATAACTTATCACCAAAATAACTCTTTACTTCATCTAAAACTTGTTTGGATAAATTTAACCTACCATCAAACATTGTAATTAAAACTCCCGCGATATTTAATTTCTTATTTAAATGTTGTTGAACTAAACGAATAGTATTTAATAGTTGCCCTAATCCTTCTAATGCATAATATTCTGCTTGGATGGGAATAATTAAGTTATCTGCTGCAGTTAAACAATTTAATGTCAATAGTCCAAGAGATGGAGGACAATCTATTATAATATAATCGTAGTTTTTTTTAATTGTTTTTAACGCTTTTTTAAGTTCTAATTCTCGAGCGATGACACTGACCAACTCAATTTCTGCTCCGACTAAGTCATTTGTTGATAATACTATATCTAGATATTCAAATGAAGTTTTTGAAACAACATCTTTAATTGGGGTTTGATTTACTAATGTATCATAAACTGTATGTCCAGAATCTTTTTTTATTATTTCACTAACACCAGTAGAAGCATTCGCTTGTGGATCCATATCAAGTAGTAATGTTCTGAACTCACTTACAGCAAGACTTGCTGCAATATTTACAGATGAAGTCGTTTTGCCAACGCCTCCTTTTTGATTTGTTAATGCAATTATTTTGGTCATTATTATAATTAAGGAATATATTTATATACCTACAAAACAAGAGTAATTTAATTTCGTAATAAAGGTTTAACAAGTAGGTTGCTAGATATATTATTAAACTTTTCATACGTTTATATGTATGATTTTTAAAAAATAAACTCATTAATAAAATATTTTATGTTCAAATTATAAGTCACTATGAAGGCATTAGTAAAAAAACATCCAGAACCTGGTTTAACTTTAGAAGAAATGCCAATTCCTAAAGTGGGAACAAACGATGTTTTAATTAAAATTCAAAAAACTGCGATTTGTGGAACCGATCTTCACATTTATCAATGGGATAAATGGGCTCAAAAAAAAATTAATACACCTATAATTATTGGTCATGAATTTATGGGAATAGTTGAAAATATAGGTGATGGGGTCACTCACTATGCTGTAGGTGATATCGTTTCTGGTGAAGGACATATTACATGTGGTTATTGCCGAAATTGTCGTGCAGGCATGCGACATTTATGTCATAAAACTATTGGAATAGGAATTGATCGTGGTGGAGCCTTTGCAGAATATTTATCTTTACCAGAAAGTAATGTTTGGCCTGTACATAAAGATATTAATATAGATATAGCATCATGTTTTGATCCATTAGGAAATGCCGTGCACTGCGCACTTAGCTACTCAATGGTTGCGGAAGATGTCTTAATAACAGGAGCAGGACCTATCGGATGTATGGCTACTGCTATTTGTAAAATATTGGGTGCAAGAAACGTTGTTGTTACTGACAACAATAGTTTCAGATTAAATCTTGCAAAAAAAATGGGCGCTGATAAAACTATAAATATAACCAAAGAAAAAATTGAAGATTCATTCAAAGATTTGAGGATATCAAACGGTTTTGATATTGGACTTGAAATGTCAGGAAATCCCAGTGCATTGAACGATATGATTCGAACAATGTACCATGGAGGTAAAATTGCACTACTAGGAATACTGCCAAATGATACATTGGTGAAATGGAATGAAATTATTTTTAAAGGTCTGAAGATAAAAGGAATCTATGGAAGAGAAATGTTTGATTCTTGGTATAAAATGAATCAATTAATACGCGGTGGTCTGGATATTTCTCCAATAATCACTCATAAATTTAAAGCCGATGATTTTCAAACAGCTTTTGAAACAGCTGAAAGCACTGAATGCGGTAAAGTAATTTTAGAATGGAACTAATTTGATTAAAGATCAAAATATCTTTGTTAATGATTTAGCTAAAATAAAAGCTGAAGGTTTGTATAAAGATGAGCGTACCATAACTACCCCACAGGGCGTTCTAATTAATACTGTAGAGAGTGGTGATGCTTTAAATTTTTGTTCAAATAATTATTTAGGATTATCAAATCAAAACGAAATAAAAGAAGCGGCTAAGGATGCAGTGGATAAATATGGTTTTGGGATGTCATCTGTTCGCTTCATCTGTGGAACACAACAAATTCATAAAAAATTAGAAAGAAAAATTTCTGAATTTTTTGGAACAGATGATTCAATTCTTTATACCTCATGTTTTGATGCAAATGGTGGACTTTTTGAAACAATATTAGGCCCAGATGATGCAATTATTTCTGATGAATTAAATCACGCTTCAATAATTGATGGTATAAGGCTGTGCAAAGCAAATCGTTTTCGTTTTAAAAATAATGATATGGGCGATTTAGAATTAAAACTACGTGAAAGAGATAAATTTGGTACAGTAATGATTGCAACAGATGGTGTTTTTTCTATGGATGGACATATCGCAAAAATAGATAAAATAACTGAACTAGCTCAAAAATATAATGCGATGGTTATGGTTGATGATTCGCATGCAACAGGCTTCATTGGAAAAACTGGTCGTGGATCTGCTGAATATTGTGGCGTTATGGATAAAGTAGATATTTGGACCTCAACATTTGGTAAGGCATTAGGCGGTGCCTCTGGCGGATTCACAACTGGTAAACAAGAAATAATTGATTTATTAAGACAACGTTCTCGACCGTATCTTTTTTCTAATACACTTGCACCATCAATTGTTGCTGCAAGTATAAAAGCTATTGATATCATTTCTTTATCCACTGATTTAAGAGATAAACTAGAACAAAATACTAATTATTTCAGAAAAGAAATGACAGATGCTGGGTTTGATATCAAAATGGGTACTCACCCAATCGTACCTATTATGATATATGATGCTATCTTAGCCAAACAAATGGCTGAATTATTATTAGATAAAGGTATATATGTGGTTGGTTTCTTTTATCCTGTGGTTCCTAAGAATATGGCAAGAATACGAGTGCAAATATCTGCAGAAATGGAAATCGATCAACTTTCAGACGCAATATCAATATTTAGTGAAGTAGGTCAAAAATTAAAAATTTTAAAATAAATTAATTCATTAAATAAAATTTGGCTCGTCTATATTTTGCTCGTTATATTCGCAGACTTTTTTGTTAGTATAGAAAAGAAGTGATTATGTCTAAAAACCTTACACCTAGATATATTGTAATTGGTTTGGTGCTCGCTTGGGCACTCATAACCCTATGGCCTTCTGTTAAGTATCAGATGCTCTCATTGGATGAGAAAGAAGAAATGAGAGAACTAGGGACTCTTGAAACCCTAGAAAATGATATTATCAAACAAGGATTAGATTTAAAGGGCGGCATATACATTGTTCTTGAAGTAGATCTTCCTACTCTCATATCTACATTAGCAATTAATAAAGACGCAAAATTTGAACGTACAATAGCAGAAGTTCGAAATAGTCTCAAAGAAAATACACAGCAAGATTTCTTTACTGTATTTGCTAATAGTGTTTCTAACAATAGTCTTCGATTGCCTCGTTATTATGATGTGGACTATGGTGCTAAACCTGATGATATATTATTAAGCCTAAAAGAACAAGCAGATGATGCTATCAATCGTGTATTAGAAATACTCCAAAATCGTGTTGATCAATTTGGAGTATCTGAACCAACTATACAAAAACAAGGTAATAGAAGAATTATTGTCGAATTAGCAGGTATACAAGATTCAGATCGGGCTCGTTCTTTATTACAAAGTACTGCTCAACTTGAGTTCTGTCTTGTTAAGTCTCCTGAAGTTACTAATGATATATTATCCCAGATTGATAATCTTGTAAAAGGCAATGAGCAACTAGAATCATTAGTCGCATCGATTAATGAGGACTATGAATCTGAGGATGATAATGAACTTGGTGTAAGTGATGATAAAACAGTATCAATTAGTGAACTTTTTGGTGAAGATGCAGAAACCTCAACAGATAGTAGTGATACTTCAGTTGTGGTAGATCAAAATATATTCCAAGAACGTCCTTTTTCTTCCTTATTAAGAGCTCTAGGAAATAATATTGCTGTACCAGAAAAGAATTTATACACCGTCAAAAAAATTATTAATAAACAAGAAGTACAGGATAAACTTGCTCTTGGAAATGGTCAATTTCTTTTTGCTCCTGATGCAGAAAATTTTTCTACTAATGAGGGGATAGATGAAAAACTAGTTTATATGTATTATCTGGAAAAAGATGCAGATTTGACCGGTGGTGTAATCGAAGAAGCAAATGCAACTATTGGAGGTCAAGGGTCCAGTGCTATGGGTCAATCTATTGTATTATTGGATATGAATAGTGAAGGTGCGAGAACTTGGTCAAGGATAACGGGAGCAAATATTGGACGACAAATAGCAATTGTCCTAGATAAAAAAGTTCATATGGCGCCATCCATACGTACAAAAATTAGCGATGGTGGAACGATGATTGAAGGGTTTGCTGACATGGATGAAGCAAAGGATATTGCTATAGTACTTAGAGCTGGAGCCCTACCAGCCCCTGTGGATATAATAGAAGAAAGGATTGTTGGTCCATCGCTTGGAGCTGATTCTGTAAAAAGAGGTACAAACTCAGTATTACTCGGTCTAGGGTTGATCATTATATTTATGTTTATTTATTATAAATTATCAGGATCAATAGCAAATTTTGCATTAATATGGAATATCCTTCTTGTATTGTCAGTGCTCGCATCATTAGGAGCAACGCTTACACTACCAGGAATTGCTGCATTAATTTTAACTGTTGGAATGTCAATTGATGCTAATGTAATTATTTTTGAAAGAATTCGAGAAGAGCTTAGAAAAGGAAAATCAGTTCGTGCTGCCATTGACGGCGGTTATAATCGTGCCTTGACTACAATTGTAGATGCAAATGTTACAACGCTTATTGCAGCACTTGTCTTATATCAGTTTGGAACAGGACCTATAAGAGGCTTTGCTACTGTTTTATTTTGGGGAATTGTTATTTCAATGTTTACTGCAATTTTTGTTACACGAACTATTTTTAATTCATTTATTGATCGTAAAGGTTTAAAAAAGCTAAGTATATGAGAATTATTAAAGATACTAAAATACAATTTATGTCACAGAATAAACTGGGCGCTCTCTTATCTGGTACTGTTATCATCTTAGGAATTATTTCTCTAATATTAGCTGGTGGTCCTCTGTTAAGTATTGATTTTAAAGGAGGAACTCTACTTGCCGTCCATTTTGAAGATCCTGTAGATATAAATGAGTTCCGATCTGCTATGAGCAATGTTAACATTGAAGGAGAGTCCTTTGATTTTAGTAAAGCTGAAATCAAACTTTTTGGAAGTCCAAAAGACATCTCCGTTCGTATTCCGTATATGGATGAAGAACCAGAAAACTTTGCTCAAAAAATTATTACCCATTTAAGAAATTCTTTTTCTGAACAAGTTTCAGAATTTGATTCTGATTTTATTTTATCAATTGAAAAAGTTGGTCCAAAAATTGGAGCTGAATTAAGTAATAAAGCTATGTTAGCTATTGTATCATCATTAGCACTTATTCTGTTTTACATATCTATTCGCTTTGAATTCAACTTTGCACTAGGAGCAATTGCAGCACTTGCTCACGATGTTTTTGTTACGTTAGGAATTTTTTCTATTATGGGTTATGAAATTTCTTTACCAATTATAGCAGCATTTCTTACTATTGTTGGTTATTCACTTAATGATACTATTGTTATTTTTGATCGTATAAGAGAAAATGTCAAATCCATGAAAAGATTAACCTATTTAGAAGTAATTGATAAAAGCATTAATGATTCTTTGAGTAGAACAGTAGTTACTTCCATTACTACTTTTATTGTAGTTCTTATACTTTGGTTATTTGGTGGAGAGGTAATTAATCTTTTTGCTTTCGCTATGATGGTTGGTGTAATTGTTGGAACATATTCAAGTATCTTTGTTGCTTGTCCATTGGTATTGCGATTACACTCCAAGTCATAAAAATCTCCTTACCACATCTATTCAAACTTTTTTTTAAAATATATGCTTCATTATAGTATAATATCATCACCTATTGGAAAACTATGTATAGTAAAATCAAATAAAGGCATTAAGAAAGTTTTATTATCAACTGATTCTCCATTTGAAAAATACTTGTATAATAATTTTCCAAATCAAGAAATAGAAAAAAATAATTTTGAGTTGAAAGAAGCATGCAATCAAATCAATGAATATTTTGCTTTATCAAGAAAAAGATTTTTACTGGATATTGATATTCATTTACCATCATTTTATAGAAGAGCATTAATAAAAGTTGCTGAAATTCCATTTGGAAAAACATCTTCATACAAATCGATTGCAATGAAAACAGGAAGTCCAAACGCATCAAGAGCCGTGGGTAATGCTAATGCTAATAATCCATTACCAATTATAATACCATGTCATCGTGTAATAGCAAATGATGGAAGTATTGGGGGATATGGTGGTGGTTTAAAAACAAAACGATTTCTATTAGAATTAGAAGGCACCTTATAGTTAGATTCAACGTAGTATAATTATGTGGGCTTATTTTAAACGAATTACATTTGCTGGCATATTTGCCATCGTGCCAATTGCTCTAACCTTTTATATCATTAAAATTATTATTGTTTTTCTTAATCAATTAACTGCTCCATTTCTAGAAAGAGTTCAGTTAGAGATACCTGGTTTAGGTCTCCTTCTTACAATATTAATTATATTTGCACTCGGTATTTTCGTGACAAATGTGTTGGGAAGAAAATTATTTTACTGGGCAGAGAAATTGATAGCCTCAATCCCTTTAGTAAAAAATATTTATAGTACAATTAAACAAATTACTAACGCATTTTCTGGTGCTGTACAAACAGATAATTACCAACGAGTAATCTATATACAGTATCCTCGACCAGAACTGTGGACTATTAGTTTTGTGACTGGAGAAAGTGTCGATAAATCTGGAGTTAGATATTATCATGTGTTTGTACCAACTACTCCAAATCCAACATCCGGTGTGTTTATTATTGTTCCACAACATGATGCGGTTGACGCTGAATTGACCGTTGAAGAAGGCCTAAAGGCAGTAATATCCGGTGGCTTACTAGCTCCTAAAAGAAGCCCTATAGGCTAATAGGCTTATTATATATACTTTCATTTATATTTTCACTTAAATCAAATAAATAACTATCTATGGAAATCATCATACTTTTAATTCTTAGTTATTCCACAGGTGCTATTCCTACAAGTATTATTGTTAGTAAGGTTGCAAAGAATATTGATATAAGAGAACATGGTAGCGGAAATGCTGGGGCAACAAACGTCTATCGTATCTTAGGATGGAAATATGCGCTTATCGTATTATTATTAGATATATTTAAAGCTTGGCTTCCAACAGCGGTATATGCAACAACAATATCTCATCCTATATCAATCCTTGATACAGGATTTATACAAATACTATGTGGATCTTTCGCGGTTATTGGACATACCTATCCAATTTTTGCAAAATTTAAGGGAGGTAAAGGCGTTGGGCCATTGATTGGGGTGCTACTTGCTTTATTTCCAATCGCATTCCCATTATGTTTAATAGTTGCTATTGGTATTATTATAAAAACAGGTTATGTATCTCTTGGATCAATTTTTGCAGCTATTTCACTTCCAATCTTTATACTTATTCTACCTACTGTAGGAATTGTTTCTCCAAACTTATCTTTGGTTGTATTTAGTTTACTGGTACCCTGGTTTGTTATTTATACTCATCGCAGTAATATTAGTAGAATAAGAAATGGAACTGAAAACAGATTTGATAAAGCACTTATTTTTAAAAATAAAACAACAGATTAGAATTTTTGTCCTACAACTAAATGTAGCGCTTGATCAACAAAACTACCATCTCTATACCCCCAGCCAAAATCAAGGCCAAATGTTCCCACCATAGGGAATGGGATTCTAAACCCAAAGCCTGTTCCAAACATAGGCAAAAAATTAAATAAATCTTTTTTATCTCTGGCAGTGTATCCAACATCAATAAACCCTACTAGCTGTAGTCCATACTCCTGTTTCCAATCCATAAGTTGCGTTTTAAATACTTTTGTTGGGATGATAGTCTGTCTTAATTCTGTAGAGAAAACTGCTGAATGATTTCCAAATCGAAAGTTTTTATCCACATTTGAATAAACAGATTTCGTGGGGATTGACCAACCTCGAACATTTTGAGCGCCACCTAGCCATGAAACAAATACTTCATCTACTTTACCAAAACTTGTTAAAAATGAAAAATTAAATGCCGCTGTTAATTTTTTTATAGATTTATTTAATGAATGGTATAAACTATATGACTGGACCCACCATAAATTATTTTTATCTTTTTCCCAATCGAGAATACTAAAAAAGCCTTGGGTAATTAACAGCCCTTTACTTGGATCGCGATATACATCTCTAGTATCATATGAATAACTTCCTATTGGATTAATAGATAGATATTCTAATGTATCAATATTACCAGTAAAGGTTTTCTGTTCTAATTCAAACCCTATACTAGCTTTATGTTTATAGCCAAAATAACGACCCATGATAATTTCAGATGTTATAGTATTCTGTTCATAATCTAGAAATGGGTGAATAGTATTGCTCCTACCTGTCATAAAGCGTAATGAAACATGGTCTCCCATAATCCATGGATTATTAAATGATAAAAAATAGGATTTACGAGCACCAGTAGATCCTGCTAATGTAAGGTTCTCATTTTTTCCTCGAAAATTCCTTATCATTAACATTCCTCCAAAAGACCAGCCATATTCTTCCTCATAAGTTGGACTAGCAGCAGGGAGAATTCGTAAAGAAGATTCGATAAGATTATATTGTAAAATTATAGTCAAATCTTCCAAAGGCACCATTGTCCAAGATACATCTGCAAAGATTCCCAAATTCAATAAACGATCCTTATCTTGATCTGCTAAAGAGCTATCTAATGGTACATCAAGCGGATGTTGAATCTCTCTTTGGATAATATAATCTTTGGTAATTTGATGGCCTTTAAATTCAATTGAGGAAACTATAAGTAAGTTATTTCCCCACACAAATGACATAAGTACTAAGATTAAAAATAGTTTATTTAACATAATAGGTTGACCTCATGCGTATAAATGGATCGAGGCCAATAAAATAATTTAGAGGTCGAAACTCTCCATGAGTTGCATTTTCTTGTATTCAATACCTTGTTCGGAATATACATGTTCAATAGCATCTCGCAAGTCTTGCTCAACTACTAATCCACGTAAATTTATAGCAATATTCCAATCATCCAGAATCCGAACATTCATTTCTGTATTTCCATCTAAATAACGATGCCAAGTACCATCAAATTCACCTGGTGGGCCATATGTCATCATTATTTTATGCTGTAAAACATCCTCAGTAGTTACTTGAGGAAAACCAATGTCTTTAAGCTCTACAGTTTTATGAACGCTTTCAAGTTTATAGTGCGAAGCTTCGATATTTGTTATACTATAAATGAAATCAATATTTATAAATCGAAGTTCAATTCTTTCAATAGTCAGACGAGTTGTATACTCATACATCATTTTTGCGCGTCGAACTGGTATTCGAAACCCTGATTTCAAAGTTAATGGATCATCCCAAAACTCCGCAACAGATAACGAGTCAGGGAAGTACCCCATTACAGCAGATAAACTTGAATTCCAATCAGAGATAGGTTCTCGCGCAAGCACCCATCCATTAGGCAAAGTTTTAATGAACCCATCAAGTAGTGTTGGATCAGATTCTACCATTGCTTGTCTTCTTTTCTCTAAAGGGAGCTTCTTCACTTCAGCCGGAATAGAAGTAATAATATCTCTAATATCACGATCTCGAGAAAGTAATTTTGGTCGAAATGTGGTACAGCTAGAGAAAAATAATAATAGGGACAAAATTGTTATGCGCATCATGGTTGCAAAATTTATCACAATAAGAAATGATCATGAAGTTTTTTTTTGATATTATACATATAAGTTTAATCTCAAATTTAACAATTAGTAAAAAAAAAGCCCCAAAATAGCTTTGAGGCTTTTTCTCAAATTAGGTCAAGAATCTATTTACGACCCCGGGCCATTTTTGCGCGTGCAACATCACCATTTTTATCGATGAAATAAAGATAACCAGATTCACGACTTACGCCTGCATCTGCTACTTTTTCTGCATTTCCGCCACCTTTGCCAGCGCGGGCCATTTTAGAACGCCATACATTGCCATCTTTACCGAGGTAATATAGGTAACCACTTTCTTTTTGTACTCC
>CEUA01177422.1_pt1 | contig 16631 bp, 14 predicted proteins | sample 361541 | NCBI WGS metagenome assembly CEUA01 (sample SAMEA2623079, study PRJEB7988) | marine metagenome | isolation source: saline water (ENVO:00002010), including
ATAAATCGGCAAGCCCTCGCTGTTGGATAAAAAAGGTATGTCAATATGGAGTACTACTGGACATTTTAATTTACCTGCTCTACGAAAAAGTTCGATGCTTCGCGGATCGTCCAGTAACATGCGATAACTCCATTCGCCACACACCCGAATCCCATGTGTCGCAACTGCCACTTCGAATTCGTCCGCAGCATAGCCAGTTCCTGGCCAAGGACAATACCCTGGGATAAACCGATCAGGATATTGTTGAACAGCACCAAGTACATCGCTCAATGGAGATCCCGCATGAGTGCCATCGGCTCTCAAATTCAGAGGACTAAATACTCTATGGGAAGAAGGAACGTCCTCGCAGGGTGGAATAAACCATGTCAATATCCAGGCGAGGTCAATACTGAAACAGTCCATTTCATAAATTACCCCCGACGCATCTAACCCATGATAGTGCACGTGCATATGTGAATCGACTAACCCCATAGAATCACCTCATCTATCTATGATTTTTGCTTACTTTTTTTAATGTTTCAGGTACTCCCCAACCTAAAATAGATACCCCAATCAGCCCCAATATCGCGGCAACTACAGGCGCACCGAATAACCCTATACGCTCGGCGATTATTCCAATAATTAACGGACTACAGGCACTACCACCATCACCGACAAATCGCCAAATCCCCAGGAACTCACCGCGGGAATGCGTGGGCGCAAGATCCGCTCCTAGAGTCATCATTGACCCGGCTCCCAATCCATTACCAAACCCCATCAAAAGCACCACTAACTGCAAACTCCAATAATCAGTCGTTATAGGAATTAACAGCATCCCGACTGCCAACAAAATAAAACTTGGTAAATAAGCTAATTTTCGCCCCAAACGATCCATGATTAGCCCAGCTGGAAAAGACATTAAAACATCAATGGCCGATGAAAAACCTATCAAAACACCAATAGATTGTACATCCAGTCCCAGCATACTCCCTCCATATAACGGTACGATAGTTGAGCGTGCAGACCGTACCATCTGGGCACAAAGCTGTCCGGCGCCAGCGATCACGAGTAAACGCCTATTTGCACTAAAAACATCAAACAAGGATTTGTCTGAGCTACCTGAACTAATCTCTATATGACGAGGAATATATACAAAGTTAAAAACGAAAATTAACCCAGCTATAGAAAAAAACGAACAAACTAAAAACGTTTTTCCTAAACCAAATTCCGAACCTAAAACGCCTCCTAACACAGGCCCAACGAAGGTACCTGCTCGCCCAAGACCACCCAAAACTGCTATGGATCTTCCACGACGATTATTGCTAACAGCCTCCGCCATATAAGCATGCCGAGAAGTACCCCAAAGGGCCATTCCCACGCCGGAAATCAACCTTAAAGCAAAGATCAATAGCAATTGATCTATCCAAAACAACGCTCCTGTGCTGATTGTCACCAGAATAATCCCTAACAACATGCACGTTTTTTTGCAGAACCACCGCAAAAGCTTCCCCGCCGGGATGTCACTCACTAACGTGCCTATACTCTCAGCAGCGAGGATGAGCCCCACGATACCGTAGGAAATATCGAAGCTCAATAGATATAGCGGGAATACGGGTATAAGAAGGCCCCTGCTAGTAGCCAATAAAAATGATGGCATATAAATAGCCCCAGCAAAATCCCTGGCCCGAGTGACTTTATCGATCATTCAATTTTTTTATTCTCTTCAAAAATAGAATAACGGAGCTAACATAAAATCTGATTCAACCGAAACCAGCCCTCTTCAGTTGATCCCATTCAGCGTCACTCAACAATTTGTCGCCCGCCCGAGCATTTATACGTGCCTGCTCTGCAGATTTAGCACCGGGTATAGCCACGGGTTGACATGCATGCGAAAAAACATATCGCAACGCTGTCGTCACCATCTCTTGTCCTGCAGGAATAAACTCCTTTATCTGCTCAACCTCAGAAACCAGACGTTCATACTCTTCTCGTCTCTCCCCTCCCAGATTGAACCCATTCCGAATCATATCAGAGAATTTGCTTGCCGCGTGATATTTCCCCGACAATAATCCTTTTGCAAGGGGTCCTCTCACCATAACAGCAATTCCTTCGCTTTCACAATAAGGTAAAAACTCTGCGGAAGGCTCTCTATTTAGTAATGAATAATCAACCTGCACAACGGAACAGTTACCGTCTCTGTTAAACTCCTTAAGTATTCCGAGATCATTGGTCGAAATTCCATAAGCACGTAAGGACCCTTTTTGAACCAAACAATCAAACCCTTCCAGATAAACAGACGGGTCTTCAATGTCGCTCTCGTGACATAATAACACATCGTGCCAGTCCGTCCGAAGACGGTGTAAGGAAGCATCTGCACATAAACGTATCATATCTACGGTTGTTACAGGCACCGCCTGCCCCGTTCGCTTTCCCCAATTCCCAATTTTGCTAACCAAAACCATCTGATGCCGACGCCCTACCAAGGCGCGTCCAAGTCTCTCCTCAGACAATCCATTCGGTATACCGTAAGACTCGGCAGTATCTACAAGATTTACTCCACTATCTAAGGCAGCCGCCACTGTATCAAAAGCGGTGGATTCTTCAATTTTTCCCCATTGATTGCCAATATTCCAAGTCCCTAAGCCAACCGCAGAAATACTCCACTCCAAATTACCAAATTTCCTTTTGATCATTTAATCATACCATAGATGTGGCACGCTGAGTTAACTGAATTGCAAATCCCCAAGGATCGCGGACCATCGCCAAAGTATCCCCAGCCGGCGTTTGTCCCGGATCAGAATAAACTGAGGCTCCCGCAGCCTTTAACCGAGATATCGTAGCATTCATCTCATCTACGGCAAAAGCCATATGTAGCACCTGGGGATCTTGCGCTGCGTAATCAGGAATCAAGTCTGGAGGGTTATTATACAGTTCAATCACAACCCTCCCAGTCTTATCTGCCAGAAAATGCATATGAGCAGGGGCTTCGCCTTGTCTCACAATTTCCATATCTAAATGATCAACGTACCAATTAGCAACGGCTACAGGATCAGTAACGTTAATGGCAAAATGTTCAAAAGTCATTCTGTATCTCCTTGGGCTATGTAAAGATTTACATTTACTTTCTTTCGATATTAAAGTCACGAAAAATCTATTTGGGATCTCCCATCCCTTGCTAGTATCCAACAGCTGATTATTATATACAAAGCTAATTGTCTACACCACAAGCTATCTCAACTATTTGCTGTCAGACACGTCCATTATGAACATTCAATGGAGAGAGCAACAGGCTCTAATCTAACTAATCCGTAGGTTTTTCCGAAGCAGAACTCATATGAAAGTAGCTGCCCTGATATCAGGGGGCGTCGACAGCTCGACCGCCCTCCAATTGTTGACACAAAATCCAGAAATGGAAGTAACGGCATATTACCTGAAAATCTGGTTAGAAGATGAATTAGCTTTTTTAGGTGACTGTCCTTGGAAAGAGGACCTGCATTATGCCCAAGCCATTTGTAAACAGTTGGGGATACGTTTAAACATCATACCTCTGCAAACCGAATATCGTGAAAATATAGTCGAATTTGCCTTAAATGAGTTACGAGCGGGTCACACACCCAGTCCTGACATCTTTTGCAATGAACGAATTAAATTTGGCGCATTCATGGACAAAATAGATCAATCCTATCACAAAATCGCATCGGGGCATTACGCCCAAGTTGTGTGTCGATCGGGAAAATACCTGCTAAAACAAGCCCCCGATCCCGTAAAAGATCAAACATATTTTCTTTCTAACCTCAGCCAACAACAAATAGCACGTTTAATATTTCCAATTGGGCACCTTCAAAAACATCAAGTCCGGAGCTTAGCCGAACAATATGATATCCCCGCAAAGACGCGTCCAGATAGCCAAGGTATTTGTTTTCTCGGCAAAATTAAATATCGAGATTTCGTGGCCTCTCATTTGGGTGAACTGCCAGGAGACATTATCGAATCTGAAACCGGAAGAGTAATTGGAGCACACCGTGGCCATTGGTTTCATACAATCGGTCAACGTCAAGGGCTAGGGCTTAGCGGAGGTCCTTGGTATGTTATTGGGAAAACCCCTAAGCACAATCAAGTTTTTGTCACTCACTCAACTGCCCTGCAATCACATACACGAGACAAATTCACCCTTCGCGCACTCCACTGGATCTCAGGGAAACCGCAGTCAACTAACTTACGAGTAAAAGTCCGTCATGGACCTGAAACAACCGCTTGTGACTTGTCTATCGACAAGGGCATAACCAGCGTAATCCTTAACGAAGCAGACACTGGAATAGCGCCTGGGCAACACGCAGTTTTCTATTCAGACGACTTCTGTCTAGGCGGAGGAATAATAGTATAATTTTCATAAATAACTGTACTGCAATAATATATGAATGCTAATTTAATTTTTTTAATTAGCATGCATATGCTGAGTTGCATGTGGCATCAAAGCAAAAAGTTTCAAGCCAATAAATTAAAATTGAGAACCCTCTCCGGAGTCATCTATGACTGATCTAAGATTCGCCCAACTTGCCCACGTTTTGGTAAATCATTCTACCGATTTACAAAAAAATGAACACGTCCTTATCGAGTCCTTTGATATTCCAGATGATATGATCGTTGCCTTAGTTCGTGCCGTCCGAGAAGCTGGAGCGATCCCGCAAGTGTCAATTAAACACGCGCGGGTACACCGAGAATTGCTACTTAATGCTCAAGAATTAGGTATGGAGATTGCCGGGAGCTATGAAGCCTTCCGTATGGAAAAAATGGATGCATATATCGGTCTACGCGGCACGCCAAACATCTCAGAACTATCCGATGTCTCCGGCGAATCAATGCAGATTTATGAAAAAAATTGGATGAAGCCAGTACATTACAATATTCGTGTTCCAAATACAAAATGGGTAGTTTTGCGATGGCCATCGTCCTCTATGGCTCAATTAGCCCGCAAAAGCACCGAATCCTTCGAGTCATTTTACTTCGATGTTTGCACATTAGATTATGGGAAAATGGCCGAAGCCCAAAAGCCCTTGGCCGAATTAATGCAAAAAACAGATATGGTCCGAATACAAGGTCCCGGTACTGACCTAAAATTTTGTATATCCAATATACCGGTAGTCGAATGCTCCGGGAAACGCAATATTCCGGATGGAGAATGTTTTACCGCTCCAATCCGCACATCCGTTGAAGGTGAAATTCAATTTAATACCAGCACACTCTATAGGGGTAGCGTGTTTGACAATATTTATCTTCGGTTTCAAGAGGGCAAAATCGTTGAAGCGCACAGCAACAATGACGCACGTTTAAATGAAATCTTGGATAGTGACGAAGGCGCTAGGTATATTGGGGAATTTGCTATAGGTTTCAATCCATATATTACCGATCCAATATTGGATATTTTATTTGACGAAAAGATTGCAGGATCGTTTCATTTTACTCCCGGGCAGGCATATGAAGATGCGGACAACGGTAATAGATCCACAGTGCATTGGGATATGGTCATGATTCAATCCCCCGAGTTTGGTGGCGGCCAAATCTATTTCGATGAAACTTTGGTTCGCCAAGATGGCCAATTTTTACTCGAAGAATTGAAACCGCTAAACCCGGAAAACTTGAAAAAGAAACAGTAATGAATTTGTGAGTCTACTGGACAATAATCTACAACACTTCACCATTACCGAACCACTCAATCTGTAAGGAGAAGGCGTCATGAGAATTGAAAACATAGAAACAATTAAAATAAACCCTCAACTTAGGAATCATAACAAAGGCCATGAAGTGAGATTCGCAGGCATTGATACACAAACCATCTTCCGTGTAACCTGTGACAATGGAATTATTGGCTACGGTGACTCCCGTGGCCACATACACCTGGCAGAGGCCGAAATAGAGAAAATTATAGGAAATTCCCCGTTTGAATTTATTGGTGCCGACTTACACATGGGCTTAATGGGTGCTCTTTATGACGCTATGGGGAAACATATAGATCAACCTGCTTATAAGCTCATTGGTCAAAAGGTTCGCGATAGGATACCCGTTGCAGCTTGGACACGCCCGGCATCTCCAGAGGACTTTGCTAATGAAATCGAACGCGCTAGTAAAGACGGCTACCGTATTTTCAAAATGCATACCTGTCCACATCACTGTGTCATAGAGCAAACAAGAGCAGCGGAAGAGGTTGCACCAGATGGATTCAGAATACATTACGATTTCAATCATAACCGAAGCGAAGCAGATACTTTGCGTATTATTGATCAAGTAGAGCGTTCGCCGGTAGTAGGGTTCCTTGAGGATCCCCTACGTTGGCAAAATATAGAAGGATGGAAAATGCTCCGCCAGAGAACATCCCTTCCTTTATTAATGCACGTACCTCAATTGGGAGGCGGACCAGAAATAGTGTATGGATGTGCGGATCTATACATGGTGGGAGAGGTTGGATTCGGCAATTCTTTACGCAGAGGATTTACGGCAGCAAGTTCCGAGCTATCTACTGTAATTCAATTAACTGGCGGAACACTGAGTAAAGCCTTTGCTATGCATCTTGGCGCAGTTTTACCAGCCGTATCTCATTCTGTCAATTTGGATGATCAGTATGCAGAAGATGTCACCTCACAACGCTTGGAGGTTGATGAAGGCGCAACTCCTGTACCAAACGGGCCTGGATTAGGGGTTAATGTTGATGAGTCAATCCTAAAAAAATTAAGCGGTCGGCCGAAAAGTGAACTCCCGAAGCATGTTGGCATCTTGGAACTGCCCGGAGGAAGCATTTACTATACTTCATCAATACCTGCAGTTGAGTCGATAACTGGGTTTTCCGAAGGAAACGTTATAGGCATAAAGAGTCAAATATGGAATGACGACGGAAGCGAAAAGTTTGAATCGATTTATACAAGGGTAAAAAAAGAAGGAGCATACAAAGCATAATTTTCTTTTCATCCCATAATAAAATCGACTATTAGTCCAAACTGAGTTAGAATCCCTGACTGCTGCAAACTTTTTTTATATGAACTTAGGGCTTCTAAGTCTTGAAAATCGGCCTTATTCTCGTAACGGCGCGTATTAAACATTGGAATAGCAGGCACTATAGCAGAAAATATCATCGCGTAGAGACCGTAGTCACCACTGAGAAATAGGAGTCCACACCAAATCCGCGACAAGATTTGTAAAGCCCATATCACTCTACGAACAAAAGAGGAGCCAAACAATACGCAAATAGTTTTTTTACCGTTTTCTCTATCTGCAGGTTCATGTTTTAGACCACTGGCGAAAGATGAGATGATCGCATAAATCAGAATCGGCAATAAATAATGCGCTTGATTGAAATTCCATATTGGCAAAGCCACAAATGCACCTATAAACGGTAAAATAACTCCCGTGCCGATAATCTCTAAAAACTCCCCCCCACCCCGATAATTCAATTTTATTGGAGGGAAACTATATGCCCACAACAAAAATAACCCCAAAAGCGATAGGGGTAGAATTTGCAAACGCCCCATTTTGAGTAAGACTACAGCCGCGACAATCACTAATCCACCACTAATCAATCCCGACACTAGCACCTGTGTTGAGCTAAGTAGTCCTTCTGGCAATACCCTTCGTTCGATGAGTTTAGGATGAAACCGCAGGTGGTATGCGTCTGCGTCTTTATCCGCGAAGTCATTCATAAGCACTATGAACCACTGCGAAAAAATCAACAACAAAACCAAAACAGCAAGGTGTAGTATAGTGTCTGAAGTTAGCGACGAGAAAGCTAAGACATACCCCACTATCGTAGGAATTATTATCTTTGGCGTAGCTTGTAACTTGACAGCAAAAAACCATTTTTTCACTTTTTCAAAACCTCGTTCATTAATCAACCACAGTGGGATATGCGTGTATAGAGAAAGTAAATTAAGTAAAAAAGTCAGATTGTCGCTCTGCAAAGGCCGAGTTTACGCGACCCATACAACCCAACTGTCAAAGGCCCTTTTATATAGGGATTCCGACATTAGTCTCGAATCTGCATTTACAAAAGGCATGTTCCTACTTGAACAAGAATTATTTAAACATTTCCCTGAAAATATTTTCGCTGACTTTGACATGCTATTTGCACATATTACCACCAAAGCAAAGCAAACCCACTCCCCCAGTAAATACTTTTTAAACAACTGCGAATGTATCTCGAAATTATTCGCACTTTATGGCTCCAATTCTATTATCCGATTCCAATATATACACGATTTTCTCTACGGCTTTGATTGGGCCCGATGGGTTCAAAAATCTCCCAATTTGCGTCATAATGTCGGCCCCTTCGATCCGGCATTTATAAATCATCTTTTGCTGCGTGGAAATGAGCTGAGTAAATTGATCAAACAAAACGACAAGAAATATCCCAAGTTACCTCCCTATAAAACGCGCAATCCCTTTCCATTTTCTAGAAAACCAAGAGACGAAAGATTACTCCACGGAATATTGGCAGAAAAAAATTTAATCCCCGTTACCGCCTGGTCCACAAACGGTACATTTTCGTACGCTTGGGATTACCATAATAAGCGCATCGAACAAGCCATTCTCATAAATAAAAATCATCACAACAAGCGTTGGTATAAATAGTTTCGTTGGTCTCATGAAAAAGTAGAATTGAATATCCGATGAAAAAAAAAGAAAAAATCGCCTATATCGTTGCACGACTATATGAGCTGTACCCTTCCCCTAAAACACCCTTAAATAGCTCTTCCCCGTATACGCACTTGATAGCCGTACTCCTTTCGGCCCAGTGTACAGATGCTAGGGTAAACACAGTCACACCAAAACTATTCGACCTAGCTGATACGCCTGAAGGGATGAGTGCCTTAACCGTTAAAAAAATCGAGCAAATAATTCGCCCCTGTGGCTTAGCCCCCAAAAAGTCAAAAGCGATCTACGAACTTTCTAAAATAGTCTGTCACGACTATGCAGGAATAGTACCTCAAGATTTATCATCTCTTGAATCTCTACCAGGCGTGGGACATAAAACAGCGCAGGTCGTCATGGCCCAATGCTTTAATTTTCCTATGTTTCCGGTCGATACACATATTCATCGCCTAGCCTACCGCTGGGGTTTATCGAACGGTCGAAACGTCCTGCAAACAGAGAAGGACTGCAAGAGACTCTTTCCCCGCGAGAAGTGGAACGATCTTCATCTACAAATAATTTATTACGGTCGAGAATTCTGTCCTGCCCGAAGCCATATTTGGTCCGAATGTCCTATCTGTTCGGCTGTAGGAAGACGGTCATTGCGTCCAAATTAAATTTTGTCAACAATTCGCTCTTGATCCGTTATTATCCTATTTTGTAACGATAAAATTTATTTATTATTTCCAATAAAATACTGAAGAGTAAAATGTCAGATAGATCTAGTGTAAGCCTCCGAGCCGTTATCACTGGGCTCATATTCGTATTTGCGATAAGTCTAATTAGTCCTTACGCAGTACTTATGGTGAAGGGATCTCAACTAACCAGCAACGCTATTCCAATAATTGCCATTACACTGCTTTTTTTTCTTACGGTTGTGGCGCTCCCACTTCTTCGATTACTACAATCCCGCTGGATGTTCGAACAAGGAGAATTAATCACAATATATGTAATGATGTTGGTAGGGAGTGTAGTTGTCACCACAGGGTTCTCCGGAACTTTTTTGTCAGTAATAACCGGCGCAATGTACTACGCGACTCCAGAAAATGAATGGGCAGAATTATTCGTACCAAATGTACACGCCTGGCTTGCTCCAAGTAACGTAGACGCTATTCGATACTTCTACGAAGGATTGCCGAAAGGGATGCCTATTCCTTGGAGCGAGTGGACAGTTCCTCTGTTGACGTGGATAGTATTTATCTGCGCCTTTTACTACATGCAGCTCTGTCTGGGTGTCCTTTTAAGAGGACAATGGGTCGAAAATGAACGTTTGGTATACCCACTAACAAGGCTTCCACTCGCTATGATTGAAAACCCGGGTAAAGAGGTTTGGGGGCGGATTTATCAAAGCAAATTACTTTGGTTCGGGATACTAATACCCTTTGTCTTGCATTCTTGGAATTCCCTTAATTTTTATCACGATGCATTCCAGCGTATAGCTCTTAACGGACAAATCGAGCTGATCCCTGGTGCCCTCTCCTTACCCTACAGATTTAATCTCCCTATTACGGGATTAGCCTACTTGATGCCTCTAAATGTCGCATTCAGTATCTGGTTTTTCTTTATATGCGGAATGTTAGAGAGCCTGCTTTTTGCACGTATCGGATTGGCGATAAAAGGAGGGGGGGACATTTGGACATCAGGAGGTGCACATACAGCTATTTCTCACCAAATGGCGGGCGCCTTTTTTGCGTTAAGTCTATTTGTATTATGGACTGCGCGACCGCACATAAAAAAACTCTGGGATGCTGCCAAAAAAGGCCACGATGACAAAAAAGAAATACTATCACCTCGTTCAAGCTTTTTCGGTTTTTGTGCAAGCGTAACATTCATGATCATATGGTTGACCTATACAGGGTTAGATGTTCATGTAGCAACAATACTTGTTTTCGGAGCGATTTTAGTTTTCGTGGGTTTATCCAGAATCGTGTGCGAAGCTGGTATACCAGGAGCACAAATGCCTATGGCTCCCCAAGCCTTCATTACCCGCGGATTTGGTCCTGAAACATTAGGTATCGGGAATATGACTGGCTTGGGGTATAGCACAGTTTGGCTAGGCGAAACGGCCGCAAATATGATGAATGCCGTTGTCCATACACTCAAGTTAATTTCTTCGGACAAGAAACCTTCCAGAAGGCTACTTTTAGCCCTTTTCCTAGCTTTAGCTGTGGGATTAGCGGGATCCATATGGATCACAATGCGTATGGCATATACCTACGGCGGCATTAACCTAGACGGCTGGTATTACGGAGGAGCCCCACGTTGGCCCTTCAATTACATGTCTTCTGTTTTCAATATGCCAGACTACGACCTAAGCATGAGATTTGGGTTTACTGGCGCTGGTGCAATAATAATGGGCACACTCCTTTATTTTAGACAACGTTTTTTGTGGTGGCCACTTCATCCGATCGGGTTCCCTATAGCTAACACTTACACTATAATGTCTTACGGTTGGTTCGCTATTCTGTTAGCTTGGGCATTCAAAGCTATCATATTGCGTTATGGAGGTGTCCGTTTGTACCGAACCATGTTGCCATTTTTTCTTGGTCTAGTAGTAGGTGAATTTTCTACAGCTGTGATATGGACATTCATAGATGGTGTATTCGACATACAAGGCAACCGCATATTCAACTTTTAGGAGACCATAATGAGTTCGCGAGAAGAGTATCGCTATAATCATCTCACCTGGCCGGAAATAAATGAAGCCATCGGCCAACAAAAATTAGTCCTACTGCCTACTGGGTCTACGGAGCAACATGGACGACATTTACCACTAGACACGGATGTTTTTTTAGCGGAGTCTGTTTGTCTCGAAGTTGGTCGACGTGCCAAAGGAAAGGTACTCGTATTACCGCCTATTTCTTACGGACTGAACCTACATCACATTGACTTCCCTGGTACAGTACATATCGAACCAGAAAACTTTATTGCATTCTGTGTAGATATAACAAAATCCGTAGCCTATCACGGTTTTGAAAAGATTCTCTTGGTTAATGGCCATGGTTCAAATGCCTCTTTAATCGACCTGATTGCCCGAAAAACAACCCTTGCCACAGAATCTCTTTGTTTTGCCTGTAGTTACTTCAATTTTCTTTTAGAAAAATTTGAAGACATTCGCGAATCTGATGTCATAGCACATGCAGATGAATTCGAAACCTCACTATATCTGCATTTAGCCGGCGACCGTGTTAAAATGGATTTAGCAGAGAAAGATGACGACCGAATGGGCAAATATGTAAGCTCTGACAGTACATCAACCTACATGCGGTTCAATGACTACTGGGGACGGTGGACCCAGTTGGGGGTTCACGGTGATCCAACAGTCGCAACTGCAGAGAAAGGCAAAATAATTTTTGAAGCGGCTGTTGAAGGATTAATCGAGGCCGCAGATGAATTACGCGATTGGCCTATTGAAAAACGGGCAGACATGCACACACACCCCATCCAAAAAAATGTAAAATGGTAGGGGACGTTTTTATTGGGGTGGCTCAACGTGATATTACACCAGACGAATCAATCTGGTTAGTGGGATACGGAGACCGAGACCGAAAATCAGAAGGCGTATATCAACGTCTACGTTCTGGAGCGATTTACATCTGCGGTACTAATCAATCTGCCCTAATCATAACTGCAGATCTGATTGGATATGATCTTGAATTCGCGGCAAAGACCAAAGCTGTTATTTCAGAATTGACGGGGCTACTCCCCGAGCAAATAGTACTGAGTGCAACACATACACACTGTGCACCATTTTTCTATCCCTGGGTAATGCCAGGTTCGCCTGACAAAGCCTATGCTGATCGCCTGACCAACAATCTGGCTACTGTTGGTATATCCGCAATTGACGCGGCCCAACCTGGGAAAATATTTTTTTCTAGACACACTAGCTCTTTTGGCGTCAACCGTAGGCGCCCAAATAAAAAAGGAGGGGTAGAATTTGCCCCACATCCAGACGGCGCTATTGACCGAGACCTCGATACATTGTGGCTCGTTGATAAATCAGATCGAGACATAGGAACACTCACCTTTTATGGGTGCCATCCGACCAGCCTAGGAGGCTATCTCATTGGTGGAGACTATCCAGGTTACCTATGCCGAGGACTTGAAAAAGAAACGGGGAAACCCGCTCTGTTTGCGACCGGCTGCGCAGGAAATATCCGACCATGGTATCCAAGTGATGATGGAGGATTCGCACGACCAACATTTGAACAACTTGAATCTGCCGGACAAAAATTAGCCGAAGATGTCCTCTTCAGTCGCGAGATTCGACATGAAATAAAAGCCTCTGACATACGCATTACGGGAGCTTTCCATAACCTACCCTATGCAGAACTGCCAACGCCAAATTCGCTAAATACAGCAACCGAATCCGAGGACATACGGTTGCGTGAATGGGCTGAGATCATGCAATTCCATTTAGAAAATGGACCATTGCCAAGCCACTGCCCCCAAGAAATACAACTACTAAGACTAGACGATTCACATCAAGTCATTTTCTTAGGCGGAGAGATACTTGCCGAAATAGGATTGCGAATAAAGCGCTCCCTCTCACCAATTACAACCATCACATGCGCGTATGCTAATGGGCTTATAGGTTATGTACCTAGCGAATCCACTTACGATTTGGGCGGATATGAGGTTTCTGGCTCCTACCACTTATTTCGCCGTCCCGCCCCATTTCACCGTAACGTAGAACAACTCATCATCGACAAAACTCAAGTGCTTTCGAATTCTATTACCCATTAGATTTGTCTCTATTTTCTCACCCAAAACTACGCCGTTCAAGAATCAAATTCATACTCTTCGAATTCACCAAACTTGAATGCTGTCTCTAACGGATCAACTATTGTAGAGCCATCGGGATTCGTAACCATTAGTGTAGCCATATACTCGTGCCAGCGAACCCCTGCCTCTCCGGCATGACTACGGCTCAGTGCCTCACGGCTGGGTGCGGTTGCAAAAAGGAATAGCCGGTCTTCGTGATAATGTATTACCATGCTGATTCCATTCTCGTGCATAGCCGACGCTATCTCAGGCCACAACTCATCGTGAGCTTTTTTGTATTCTGCATAACATCCCGGCTTCAATGCAAATGTTTGGGCAGTAGCAAACATAATTAATCTCCAATCATTTTACGCATTCTGTCAGCAACCCAGTCGATAGCTAAGTCCGCCATTACGCGACCTTTTTTCGGAGTAGCAAAATCTCTTGCTGCAGCAAAATATTCCGGATCTTTAGGTCGATATGACTCACTCTTTATGTCCAAATTGGCGGCCTCATAATCCACACCTTTCCAATGTATGTTTTCAGGGAAAGCAGCCATTGCAAACGATGTCTCAAATTCAGCGGCATGAGCCGGACAATCATTTGAGTCTAAAGTCTTAGATACATATTCATCAGAATAGGCTTCCCAATAACTGCTGAACTGCACGTCAATACCCAGACGCTCACTAATATTGCCGACCTCATCTCGGAGGGGACCATTACCCGCGTGTCCATTGCAAACAAAAATATGTTCGACTCCTAAACGTTGTAGTGATTCACAGATATCAAATGCCACAGTGAAAAAAGTCTCTGGTCGCAGGCTCAGCGTTCCCTTGAATTCCATCCAGTGCTCTGAGATTCCAACAGACATTGGGGTAGCAACTACCACTTGAGGATATAATTGGAGTGCTGCCTGATGCGCGACGTAAGCAGCACTTGCTGTATCGTGTTCCATAGCTAAATGTTCGTTATGTTGTTCGGTGCTACCTGTTGGTAATATTGCTGCCTTAATTTGTCCGGCCTCTAAACGTTCGCGAACGTGGCGTCGCGTAAGCTTCCACAGTCTAACTTCCTCCACTTTCATTTCCAATCTCCTATTTAATTGGCTTATGATACAATTAGATTCACATTTGACACGAATTTCAATAGGAACTATCATGCACAATTATTGGTCCAACCACAACTCTGTGAAAGGATTCACGTAATGGAAGCAAAAAGTCAAAACTGCGGACTATTCGCTGACTGCCGCAATCATTGGACAGGTATTTTTGAAGAAAATCATCATGCTGTTTCTTTTGAAAAATACGGGGGAGGTATAATCAGAATCGGAAAAGACGGAGATGATCTATACACAGGATTGACAACTCCATCTTTCATGATTGCCTGCCGAGTCCGATTGATATGTATCCAAGAGAATCAATCTAATGATTACGGAAAATCTGTCCTTATTCGTCAAGAAAATGATCGGGGACCTAAATTTCATTTCTTAGAAGAGGGACCCATACGTCTGGGAATGCGAGTAGCTTTTGATTTGATCGATGATGAAGGACATTATCACGGCGATGGGCGACAAGACATTTGGTTTTATCCAAACGGAGACACCTATTGCACTTTCAATTTACAGATTGCAGATATCAGCGGACATCAAACGTTACAAGACGCTTATGTTGAAACACTCGCAGACAAAGGAGCCAATTTTGAATCCGTAATGATTGGACCAGAACAGTTGCAAGGTCTTGGATCTCTCCGTCGCCCTATCGAAAAAAAATCGCGTGGCCAGACTATCATTTTCCAAGGGCCAGAAGAAAATGTAGGGATTTGCTGGGCTACAATAAATCCAGCCTGTAATAAGCCAATTTCAGACCACGGAAGTATACCACCTTTCTATGCGTCGCACTGGCCAACCGGAATGCAACAATGGGCTCGAGGTGGGATGGGTTGGAATTGCCACGGAGATAGTGCTGGAATTGAAGCTTCTTTATACTCTGAAAAAACCGGAGCAAAATTGTTCTGGTTGAGTGATGCGAATATGAACGAAAAGAATATTAGTAAGTGTACTTTTACCGGAAATTTCGTAGTCACAAAAGCAACTACTTTGGAAAAACTAAAATCACAAATTGAGTCATTTGAACAACCAGTTGAACCAACATCAGTATGCGGATATTTTCGCGGCTATGCAGAAGAAAACGGTCAATATGAAATTGGACAAGTTGACCCCACACAAACCCAAATAATATTCCCTCCCGATCATTTGGAACGGTTAGTTCACGTCCGTTTGTATCGCCGTAAAACAGACCCTCGACATCATGGCGGTATCACAGCTACTGTCAACGGTAAAAACATATTCTTTCAATTAGTCTCAGACGGTGAATTAACAGATGATATTTGTGTGCCGATGGAAATGTCACATCGCAATGATTCCGTAGATGACGTGTTACTCACGACCAAATTAAATTCTGATCAAGAAACCTGTATAGAAATAAATAAAACCCCTGGCATCCAAGCCGTCTATCAGAGTGAAATCACAGGGTTAGACCTAAAACGCAGAGCTGGAAACAAAAGAGATTTAGCTGTTTGGACAAGCCACAACCACGACAAGCCCTTGTTGGAATTCGATCTGTTTTCATGCTCCATCCATCGATTAACAAACAATGGAAATAACGATCCCGTACTCTGGGAGATGCCTTTGGCCTTTTTTGCTTCTTGCGGCATCTCAAAGAACCAATACTGCAACGATCTACGCTCCTGGTCTATCCAAGAAAATGGTCCCGACAACCTTTCTCTGTATTTTAACTCGGTCAACACCAACCGCAGCGCACAATCTGAAACTTGGTTGCGTATTCCTTTCAATTGGCCCCGTCCTCGCCTTGAAGTAACTATGAAGTTCACCACATTAAAACAATGGGACGATTTAAACGTCGAATTTTCCGATATATTTCCATATCCATCTCGACTTCCTGAGACGTGGTTCCATAGTGCTGTACTGTTTGTCGAACCTAATGGTTCGTTCATCAAATACAACCATCGACCTGACCTAAGTGGTGGAACTGCTGCCGGATCACCCGACAAGCTGTTCTACGCTCTATTCGGATCTGATAGGGGAAACATACTTACTTTGATTGAAAATCCCATGCCAAAACAATTAATGCATTATTCTGTCTGTGGGAATTATATTGACATCCATGTCAATTTCCAAACAGGACGGATACCTG
>CEUA01066401.1_pt1 | contig 16605 bp, 12 predicted proteins | sample 361541 | NCBI WGS metagenome assembly CEUA01 (sample SAMEA2623079, study PRJEB7988) | marine metagenome | isolation source: saline water (ENVO:00002010), including
GAATGGGAATTAACAAAAAGTCCTGCAGGTGCATATCAATGGAAACCCATAAATAATGGTGGAGAAGGAACTGTTCCTGATGCTCATGATTCTTCTAAAAGCCACACACCTATTATGTTAACTACTGATCTTTCATTAAGAATGGACCCTTTATATGAACCTATTTCAAAGAAATTTTATGAAAATCCTGATCTTTTTGCTGATGCTTTTGCTCGCGCGTGGTTTAAATTAACCCATCGTGACATGGGACCAAAAAAAAGGTACCTAGGATCAGAGGTGCCAAAAGAAGATTTAATTTGGCAAGATCCTATTCCAGTATTATCTTCTAAACCTGTTGATGAAAATGATATAATAAAACTAAAAGACAAAATTCTTTCTTCAGGTCTTTCAATTTCTGAATTAGTCTATACGGCATGGTCTTCTGCAGTAACATACAGAGACTCTGATAAACGCGGAGGATCAAATGGAGGTAGAATTCAACTTGAACCGCAAAAAAATTGGGAAGTAAATGACCCTAGTCAACTTAAAATAGTACTTGATGTTTATAATAAAATAAAAACCGAATTTGATAGTAATCAATCAAATGGTAAAATCATTTCAATAGCAGATTTAATTATCCTTGGAGGATCTGCTGCAATTGAAAAAGCAGCTGATAAGAATGGTTATAAAATTTCTGTTCCTTTTAATCCTGGAAGAAATGATGCTACTCAAGAGAATACCGATATTGAATCATTTTCTGTTCTTGAACCTGAGGCTGATGGATTTCGTAATTACTCAAAAAATTCTTTTTCAGTATCTGCAGAAGAAATGCTTGTAGATAAAGCTCAATTATTAAAATTAACAGCTCCGGAAATGACAGTTCTTATTGGAGGCCTTAGAGTTTTAAATGCTAATTATAGAGGTTCAAAACAAGGAGTTTTTACTAAAACACCTGAAACTTTAACAAATGATTTCTTTATTAATCTTTTAGATATAAACACTTCTTGGAAAGCAATTTCAAAAAATGAAGATCTATTTGAAGGATCTAATAGAGAAACTGGAGATCTTTTATGGACTGGAACTCGAGTAGATTTAATTTTTGGATCAAACTCAGAACTTAGAGCTTTAGCCGAAATATATGCTAGTGAAGACTCTAAGGAAAAATTTGTTAATGATTTTGTTAATGCTTGGAGTAAGGTTATGAATTTAGATAGATTTGATTAAATTAATTTTATTTATAAATTATAAATTTGCCAAAAATAAATTTTTTAACTATTTATCTCAAAATTTGAAAAGTTCATGTTTAATAATTTTACTTTTATCAAGTAGTTTTATTTTTTCTCAAGATATAATAACAGATCGCCCAGATCAAACTGAAAGTCCAAATACTTTAAATAAAGGTGCTTTACAAATAGAAAGTGGATATCTTTCACTTAAAGATAGAGAAAACAAAAAGTCAAAAACCCGGAATTTAGCTCCAACTAACTTATTTCGTTATGGACTAACTAATATTATTGAACTTCGTTTACTAGCCCAATTTGAAAATCAAGAATCAGATCAAACAAAAATCTCAGGCATTAGTGACATTGAATTAGGTGTAAAATTAAAAATTTTAAAAAATGAAAATATTAACAATGAAATTTCTTTTCTGTCAACTATTATAATACCATCTGCTTCAAATGATTTATCATTAAATTCATTTGGAATCTCAAATAGAATGATATTTTCTCATACTTTATCAAGCAAAACAGGCTTAGGTTATAATCTAGGCTATGATTATTTAGGAAGCGGAAAAGGTAATTTAACTTATACTTTAGCAATAGGGACTTCTTTAACTGAAAAACTTGGATTTTTTATGGAGCCATTTGGAGAAATTATAGATTTAAATAATTTTATTCTAAATTTCGACTCAGGATTCACTTATTTATTAAAAGAAAATTTTCAACTTGATTGTTCATATGGTATGGGAATTAATAATAAAATGAATTTCTTTTCCTTAGGAATAAGTTGGTTAATTAAAAAAAACAAAGAAAATCAATAAATATTTAGATCTTTAAAATAAAAAACTAATTCTATATGAGCTTTAGAATAAATGAAATCTTTATTTTAACTTATAGAATCTTTTTAGTGTATATAAACTACACTGTTTGCCGTTTACTTTTTATATATTTTAATAACGACCTTCTTCAAATAAATGATTTTTGGCAGTTAATAAAACTTCTTTATTATGGAATTAGGTTTGATAGTATGTCAATAGTTTATTTTAATTCAATCTTTATTTTCCTTTCAATAATTCCTTTAAAAATTAATACTTCAAAAATTTATCAAGATCTATTGATTTGGATATACTTTTTTTTTAATGGAATTGGAATGTTATTAAATTTTATTGATTTTGAATATTACAGATTTAATTTAAATAGATTAATGAGTTCTTTTCTAGAAGCCATTGAATCTGAACCTAATAAAACAGAATTAATCTTCCACTATATCTCTGAATACTATCATCTATTAATTATCTTTTTCCTCTTTCTTTTTATCTGGATCTTTTTTTACAAAGTGATAAAACATATAGATCAAAACACTTTTACAAATAAAAATTACTACATAAGTTCCCTATTTATATTTTTAATAACTACAGCTTTATGTATTTTGGGAGCAAGAGGTGGTGATTTCAAAAAAAGTACAAGGCCAATAACAATTATTGATGCAATGGATAATGTAAATAATCCACAACATGCCGATATAATTCTCAATACTCCTTTTACTATCCTTAAAACTTTATTTAAAAAGCCATTCAAACTAATTAATAAATTTAATCAAGAAGAAATTTTAAATGAATTAAATTCAATTAAACAATATGATAGAGACTTAAACGATAATTCTCCAAATTTTATAATTTTTATTCTTGAAAGTATGGGAAGAGAATATTGGGGATCTATGAATAAAAAAAATAATATTGAAGATTTTATAGGATATACTCCTTTTTTAGATTCTTTAGCAGAACACAGTCTAGTTTTTTCAAATGCATTTGCTACTAGCAGGAAATCAATTCATGGGATGCCTTCTATTCTAGCGGGAATACCTTCTTTTGAAATTTCGTATACTTCTACACCATATTCAAAACAAAAAATTGAATCAATTGTTTCTGTTGCCAATTCTATGGATTATGATACATCATTTTTTCATGGAGCTTCCAATGGATCTATGGGTTTTCTTGGTTTTTCAAATACTTTAGGATTTGATAATTATTATGGTAGAAATGAGTTTAACAATGATAAAGAATATGATGGTTACTGGGGAATATGGGATGAACCCTTTTTGCAATACACAAAAAAAACTCTTGATAAAAAGGAGCAACCATTTCTAGCAACTGTTTTTACAATAACTTCTCACGAGCCCTATGTAATCCCAAAAAAATATGATAAAAAATTTAATCAGGGATTAATTCCAATGCACAAATGTGTTAGATATACTGATTTTTCATTAAGAAGGTTTTTTGAAAAATCAAAAAAATCTAATTGGTTTAAAAACACCATATTTATTTTTACAGCTGATCATAGTAATCAGTCATATTATTCATATTATCAGAAAACTATAAATCGTTTTGCAAATCCTATAATGATATATATGCCAAATAGTGAATTTAAAGGTGAAATAAATTCATTAGCGTCTCATATGGATATATATCCAACTATTGTTGATTTGATTGGATATAAAAAACCTTTTAGAAGTTGGGGTAAAAGTTTGATTAAATCAAATAACGAATCAGCAATAGTTATAAATTATCTTGGAGGTGGAAGTTATTTTATAATGAACGACAGTTTAATTTCTGTACACAATGGTAATAAAGCTATAGGTTTTTATAATATTGATGACAAAAATTTTAATAATAATTTAATTCATAAAAGAAATAAACACATGAATGCTCTTGAAAGAAAAGGATCAATGTTTCTTCAAGATTACTTTAATAGAATAATTTCAGGAAAAATGAATTATATAAAAAATGAAAAAAAATAAAATATTTTTTATAATAAACCCTTTACACTCAAAGGGAGTTAAAAAATTAAAGAACTTAATAAAAACAAAATTCAAATCAGATAAATATGATTTAAATATTTTAATATCTGAATATAAAGGACACTCAATTAAATTAGCTAAAAAAGCTGTTTTTAATAAAGCTAATATAGTTGTTGCGTGTGGTGGAGATGGAACAATTAATGAAGTCGGCCAAAGTCTTGTTAATACAACAGTTTTACTTGGGGTAATTCCTCTAGGTTCTGGAAATGGTTTTGCTCGTCATTTTAATATACCAAGAAATATAAATTATGCACTTAACATAATTTCTGAAAATTTTTCAACTTTAATAGATGTAGGAAAAATAAATAAAACTTTTTTTTTTAGCAATTTTGGTTTGGGGATTGAAGCGAGATTTATACATGAATACTCAAATAAAAAAATTCGTGGTCTTAAAGGTTATATTATAAGTTTTTTCAAAACAATTTCTTTATATAAAAAACAAAAGATAGAAATTGAATTTAATAATGTTAAGAAAATAATATTTCCTTTCTTGTTTTTAATCTCTAATACCAGTCAACAAGGATATAATTTTTCAATAACACCAAAAGCTAGAGCTAATAATGGCAAACTAGAACTTGTTTATTCTGAAAACCATTCTCTTTTAGTTCTCTTTTATAATCTAATAATTAGTTTATTAATAAAAATTAAATCCTTTCAACTTCTAAAATATTCTGATTTAAACAAAATAAGTATTACTAAAATAAATGATACTTCTTTCTGCCTACAAATTGATGGGGAAATATTAAATGTTAGTCAAAAAAAGATTTTTTTAGAATTAGTTCCAAAATCATTAAAAGTTATTGTTCCTAAAAAAATTTAAATTGAAGTTAAATAAATACAACTCGATATCTTAAAAATAAATTTATTTTAATAATAAGCTATGATCCCCAGCAACTTCTATACAAGCACTTGAACCAATATCACTAATAATTACTTTATTGGTTTTTTTATCAGTTAAACTTAAATTTATTTTTGAATCCATACTTTCTTCTATTCTTGAATTCATTAAACCTTGGATTGGTGCAGCTAACTTTGTTGATTTTGATCTGGTTGCTTTAACAACTAATTCATATTTACTATTATATATTTCTATTATAACCTCCTTTTTACTAACAGTACATTTTTTAAGTTTTGAAAAATTGTAACTCGTAAATTCGATTAATTTATTATCTATCCATATACCAGCAATAAATCCAATAAAAGATAATCTTTTCATTGGAATTTTAGCAATTGATAACTTAAATGAAGTTTTATTTTTAAAAAAATGGTTTGATTGCATCCAGATATATCCTAATGGAAAGGAATGACCCCAGTCCTTTTCAGAATAGCCACTTCCATTATCAAAATTTATCCTCTTCTTATTTATAGTTAATTCTCCTGAAATACTATGATTCATACTTAATATACCATGATAACACTCCATAAAGGGTAAAAAAGAAAAAGGACCCATAATTCCAGGAGAAAAAAATGATTTTGACCATGGAGTAAGATTTTTAAAAAGTAATTTTCCTTTAATATTAGGAAGATCTAATTCAATTGAATTTAACTTGAATCTATTATTTCCAATTCTTACATCATGAACCAAAGGGTTAGCTTTGAATTTATCAAAAGAAAATTTAATATAATTAGAGTAAAATTTTTTACCATCTAAAATTTGTATAAAAGAATGTTTTAGTCCATTTTCATCCATTGCAATCCCAGGAATAAAAGCAAATGCATAATTTTGATCTTTAGATACAATTTTATAATACCAGCCCTCAAAAAATTTCTTTTTTTTCCCCCAACCATGATAAAGTTCAGGGTTCCATATTGCTTTAAGTCTTCTGAAAATCAACTTTTTATTTATTAAATTATTTTAATTGGCAATAATTTATTGATTTATTTGTTTTAATATTGAAAAATAATAAATTATTTGCAATGAAATCTTCAAAAGAAAAATCAACAAATTCTGGTGATAGCATAAATGCAGGAAATGGTAAATGGAAATTTTCAGGTGAAATGGTTAACACTTTTGAACAACATGTAAAAAAGTCTGTTCCCATATATAGTGAAGGTCAAAACTTAATTAAGAATTTAAGTGAATACTTTATTAAAAACGATTCTATAGTTTATGATATAGGATGTTCAACTGGCAAGTTACTAATTGATTTAATTAGTCAAAATTCACATAAAAAAAACTCAAAATATATTGGAATTGACATAGAAAATGACATGATTAAATTTGCTAAAAAAAAGCAAAAAAATTTATCAATAAATAAAACAAAACTAGATTTTATAAATGACGATATTGTTACTTGTGATTTTGAAAAATCTGACTTAATTATATCTTATTTTACTATACAATTTATTCATCCAAAACATAGACAAGAATTAATTAATAAAATTTTTGAATCATTAAATTGGGGAGGAGCTCTTATTTTATTCGAAAAAGTAAGGTATAATGATGCTCGGTTTCAGGATATGATTACTACTCTATATAATGATTATAAATTAGAAATGGGATATACTCACGAAGAAATCCTAAATAAAACAAGAAGTTTGAAAGGTATTCTAGAACCTTTTTCTTCTAATGCTAATATTCAAATGCTAGAAAGGGCTGGCTTTAAAGATACATGTACAATAATGAAAAAACTTTGCTTTGAAGGCTTTCTTGCTATTAAATAATTTTATCCTTTATAAGTTTTATTTCTTTGCTCTCTTTTTTTAAAATACCTTGTTGTTAAATAAAAACATGACAGAAAGATAAGAGTTGAATAGTAATAAACTAAATCTTGTTGGATATCTCCTTTTATCTTAAAATTATTATAAGCAAATAATAAAGTAGCTCCCACAGTCCAAACAAAAGTCGTATTATATTCTTTATAAATTATTTTTTTAATCTTAAATTTATTTTCATTAAATGTTTTACTAATTCCTCTAATTCTAGGAATCCATCGATTAACCTTAAGACAATAATCTTTATAACCCCCTTTAAATTTTGACCTCAAAAAATCTTCCTCAGCAATTACTATACTTTGATAAATAAAAATAAATAATGGAATTAATATTAGAACAGACAATAATGAATTTGAAAAAATACTTAAGCCAATAATCATTAAAATATTTCCAACATACATCGGATTTCTACAATGAGAAAATAAACCATCAGTAACCAATCCTTCAGCATAGATTCTTCTTTTTCTTCCTCCTCTAATAACATAAACTAAACCAATTGTAACCATTCTGATTAATTGGCCCAAAAGAGTAATAGAAATGCCAATAATAGCAACAATCTTATAATCAATTATTATTGGAGAGGAAGGGATAAATAGAAATAAATAAAAAATTGGAAAAATGAAATTCCTAGTCGTAAAAAATAAATTTCCTATTTTAACCATATCTTTTTAATGATGGCCAATTTATACCTTTTAACAAAAAGTAAAAAGTAATTTTATATTAATTTATCAATAGTTAAAATGAAATATTTTATAATCTTAGTTTTATTATTAATTTTTAATTTATTGTCTTGTAATATTTTTAATGGTAATAAATTAAAAAATAATGTAATATCCTCTGGACATCCATTGGCTTCTTTAGCAGGAAAAGAAATATTTGAGAAAGGTGGTAATGCAGCTGATGCAGCTATTGCGGCAGCTTTTACATTATCTGTTGTTGAGCCAAGCATGAGTGGATTAGGAGGAAGACTTCAAGCAATATATAAAAATAAAGATGGGTTTATTGGTGGCATTGACGGTTCTACAGAAGTTCCTTTAAATTATGATAAATCAATAGACCATAAAAACTATGGTTACAAAACTATTGGTATTCCTGGTGTAGTAGCAGGATTAATGAAACTTCACAAAGAACAAGGTTCTCTATCTATAGAAACTATTATGGGGCCATCGATTAAATATGCTGAAAAAGGATTTCAAATTTTACCAGGAGAATCATTAAGACATAAATCAGAAATAAAAAAATTATTAGAATTTGAAGGAACAAGATTTCATTTTTTAAAAAATAATCTAAACAATTATAATCCAGGAGAAGTTTTTATTCAAAAAGATTTAGCCATATTATTAAAGAGAATTTCCAAAAAAGGACATAAAGGGTTTTATGAAGGCAAAACTGCAAAACTAATTGTTAGTGATATAAATAAAAACGGTGGATATCTTTCCATGAAAGACCTAAAAAACTACCAAGCTATTGATTCTAAAGTTTTAATAGGAAAATTCAATGATTACAAAATTTATTCTTTATTTCTTCCTTCCTATGGTGCTCTAACGATTCAAATTCTACAAATAATGGATCAATTTAAAGGTTTAAACAATGAAGAAAAATGGTCTTTTTTAATAGGTAAATCAACGAAACTATCATACAGTTATAGACACCTTCAAGAAAATAAAGATTCCCTAATTAAGATACTTTCTTATGAAAAAGCTAAAAATGATGCTTTAATGTTATCAAACAATAATTTTTTCAAAAAAGAAAAAACTGAAAGCTCTGAAAATCCAGCTGAAAAAATTGGACATACAACACATCTTACTACTGCAGATAAATATGGAAATGTTGTCTCATTGACTCAGACTATTGGACCAAATATGGGATCAAAAGTTGCAACAAAAGGTTTAGGTTTTTTATATGCTGTAACTTCTGGAAGTTACCTTGGGATGTATGAACCAGGAAAAAGAGTTCATTCTTTTATTTCTCCTACTTTAATAGGAAATAGTGAAAAAATAATTTTAGCTCTAGGAGGAGCTGGAGGCAATAAAATTGTTACTGCTATTACTCAAGTTGCATCAAGATATTTTCAACAAAAGAAAAGTTTAAAAGATGCTCTATTTTATCCTAGGGTTTATCCTGATAGTGATACTCTATTAATAGAAGATCATTTAGAATTAAATAATCTCAGACTAAAACTAGACTCAAAAAATGATTTAAATATTAAATTTATTAATGAAAAAGCTCGTTTTGGAAGAATTCATGCTATAGCATTAGATACAATTAATAATTTATGGATTGGAGGAGCTGATCCAGATTGGGAAGGATCTGTAGAAGTTTTAGAGAACTAATTTAATAATTATTGATTTTTATAAATTATATTGGCATATAGGTTACAAATATTGATTGAATTATAAATAATAGAATAAAAGGTATAACTAAGAATCCCATTACATCCCTTGCTTGGATTTTTGTTCCAGCACCCATAATAGGAATAATTAAAAGCAAATAAAATGGTTGTAACAAATTAGTTAAACTTTCTCCATAGGCAACTGAAAGTGAAGCTCTAGAGATCATTGTTATTATATCTTCAGCAGGAAGGTCATTTCCAATAACTTTTACAGCTTCAATTATACTAGGGCCAATAACTGCAAATTCACCACCTCCTGAGGGAATAGCAAAATTAACAATACCACCTATTAAAAAAGCAAAAAAAGGATAAGTATGAATATTGGAAATTTCCGCAAAATTTAAAGCTAAACTCTCTCCAAGACCAGTATATATCATTATACCCATAATACCAGCATAAAAAGGAAATTGAAATAAAATACTTGAGACATTACTACTAGCCCTTCTCATAGCTATACCATATTTTAATGGAGACTTATGTAATATTAAACCTAACATTAAGAAAATAAAAATCATAATATTTAAATTCAAATCGAAACCTTTATTAAGAAAATGAAAAAAAACATAGACTGTGGCAGGAATAAAAACTAATAATACTAAAAGGAAACTATTATTTAATTTATCAGATAAAGCCCAAAAGGGTAGCTTCTGAATATTTGCCTCTTTTTCAATTGAAATTTCTTGAACAGGTTGATCATCTAATAAATAATTTTTTATTTCAAACGAATTCTCTTCTTTAGGTTTTAAAAAAATCATTAACAAAGGAATAAAAATAAGATAAAGAATTATGACACTTAAATTTAAAGGAGAAGCTAATGTAATAGATGTTGAAATTGTAGATTCAATAATTCCAGACTTTATTAAATAATTATTTTCAGTATTAAGAAGTAAAGGTATAGAACTAGATAACCCTGTAACCCAACTGCCATTTGAAATATATGTACACGCAATTAAAAAGGGATAATTAATTCCCTTTACTCTTAAAGCTAACTCTCGAGCTAAAACAGCTGCTATAACAATCCATCCCCAACTAACCATTGACACTAAAATACCTAATAAAATAACTGTAAAATAAACTTGAGTTGGGGTTTTAATTAATCGTGATAGAGAATTAATTTTGTCTCTTATAAAAGGTGAAAGGGCAATGGTGTATCCAGTAACTATTAATAATACCATCTGCATTCCGAATTCTAATAATAACCAAAATCCCTTATACCAAGATTCAATTATACTTAACCAAGAAGAACCAACAAAAAAAAAGGAAGATAGAGCAACTATTAAAGTTAAAATTAATGCAAATACAAAAGCATCTGGCATATTTTTTCTAAAGAAATCTGTAAAAAAATCTCCTGTTCTTGATAACATTTTAAAAAATTATAATATTAATATCCTGCAGCATTCCCATCTTTTCTTGATTCAGAAGCTCCATAAAAAACTTTGTTTTTTTGATCAAATTTAATAGCTTGATAACCTCCAAATGTACCTATATCATAACCTACTTTATGACCATATTTAAGAAGTTTTCTAATTGATAGATAATCGAATCCTGATTCCAAAAACACTTGACCTCCCTCTAACATTTCTCCACCAGTAGGCTGCAAGTTAGAAGTGTGTCTGATCCTAGGAGCATCTCCGGCTTCCTGAAGATTCATTTCAAAGTCAATTAAATTAATTACTATTTGAGCATGTCCTTGAGGTTGCATAGCTCCTCCCATTAAACCAAAACTTACCCAAGGTTTACCCTTTTTTGTTATAAAAGCTGGTATAATTGTGTGAAAAGGTCTTTTATTAGGTTCGTAAACATTAAAGTGATCTTCTTCTAATGAAAATAATTCTCCTCTATCTTGAAGCATAAATCCTAATTTTGGCGGAATCATGCCTGATCCCATACCTCTATAATTACTTTGAATTAGTGAAATCATATTTCCTTGATTATCAGCAACGGTTAAATATATTGTATCTCCATTTTCTATATCTGCTGCTTCAACCTGTTTTGCTGCTTTTTTAGAATTTATTTCCTTTCTTCTCTTATTTGCATAGTCTTTAGAAATTAAATACGAAACTGGTATTTCATTAAAATCCATATCTGCATAATAGTTTGCTCTATCTGCAAATGCTATTTTTTTAGCTTCAATAAAATGATGAATATACTCGGCCGATCCAAATCCCATACTTTTTACATCAAAACCTTCCATTATATTTAATATTTGAAGAGCAGCTATACCTTGACCATTGGGAGGTAATTCCCAAATATCATAACCTCTATAATTTGTTGAAACAGGCTCTACCCAATTTGATTTATGACTTTTTAAATCATCCACAGATAAAAACCCACCTTGATTTTTTATAAAGTCAGATATAGATTTAGCTATAATTCCCCTATAAAATCCTTTTCTTCCTTTTTTGGCTATTTCTTTTAATGTAGAGGCTAAAAAAGGATTTTTAAAAATTTCACCCTTTTTAGGAGTACTTCCATTTTTCATATATGTATCAGAAAAATTTGGATAATCTTTAAATCTTTTTGAAGATAAATCCATATAATATGCTACTAATTCAGTCATAGGAAATCCGTTTTCTGCATACTCAATAGTTGGTTTTAAAATATCACTCATACTTAAATTTCCAAACCTGTCGTGAAGAGAAAACCATCCATCTACACAACCAGGAACAGAGACTGGAAGTGGCCCATATGGAGGAATAGCCTTAAGATTATTTTTTTTAAAATATTGTAATGTTAATTTTTTTGGAGATCTTCCACTAGCATTTAAACCATACAATTTATTTTCTTTCGCACTCCAAACTATTGCAAATAAATCTCCTCCTATACCATTACCTGTAGGTTCCATAAGTCCTAATGCTGCATTTGCTCCTATAGCTGCATCTATAGCATTTCCACCTTTTTTCAAAATATCAAGTCCTATTTGTGTAGCTAAAGGATGACTGGTTGCAACCATTCCGTTTTGACCAATAATTTCAGATCTTGTTGAAAATAATTCTCCAGTTATTCTATCTTGTGATAAACTAATAAAAAACATAAAAAAAGAAAGACTAAATAGTATGGTTTTTAAATGTTTTACTTTCATATTAATAATTTAATTTTTTAAATATTTCTCAAGCCATTGATCCTGTTCCCATAGTAAATGAAGAATAGTTTCCTTAGCACGATATCCATGACTTTCTTTTGGAAACATAACTAGTCTTACTGTGGCTCCAAGACCTTTTAAAGCATTAAAGTATCTTTTACTTTGCATTGGATAAGTACCCGAATTATTATCTGCTTCACCATGAATTAATAAAAGAGGTGTTTTCATTTTATTAGCATGCATAAATGGAGACATATTATAATAAATTTCAGGAGCCTCCCAATATGTTCTTTCTTCACTTTGAAAACCAAAAGGAGTTAAGGTTCTATTATATGCTCCACTTCTTGCTATTCCCGCAGAAAATAAATTAGAATGGCTTAATAAGTTTGCAACCATGAAAGCTCCATAACTGTGTCCTCCTACTGCTACTTTTGTTGGATCAATATATCCCCTTTTATCTAATTCGTCAATAGCAGCTTTAGCATTTGAAACAAGTTGCTTTCTAAAACTATCATTTGGTTCAACATCTTTTTCTCCAATTATAGGAAAAGAAGCTCTATCTAAAAGAACATATCCTTGCGTAACCCAATATATTGGTGAAGCCCAAGATGGATAGATAAATCTATTTGGATTATTAGTTTTTTGTGAAGCACTATTTTTATCCTTATACTCCCTAGGGTACGCCCATAAAATCATAGGTTTTCTCTCAGGTTTATTTTTATTATACCCAGGTGGTAAATATAATATTCCGCTTAAATCAAGACCATCTTCTCTTTTGTAAGTAATAGTTTCTTTTGACACTTTTTTTAAAGATTCAAAAGGGTTTTTAAAAAATGTTAATTGATTGAGATCATTTTCATTAGTAAGTTTTCTAAAGTAGTAATTAGGAAAATCTTGTTTGCTCTCGATTCTAACAAAAAGTTGATTTTTTTCATAATCAAAGTCTATAATATTCTCAAGCTTATTTTTATAATTAGATTTATATACTTTAATGGTTGAAAGGTTTTTGATATTTAATTTTTCAACATAGGGGAATTGACCTTCTTTAGAAAAACCATCAGCTATTCTATATAAATGATTATCCTTTATTAATAATACATTCCTGTTTAAACTGTTTCTTTTTGTTATAAAGGATCCTGGATTACTATATACATCTTGATAATTTCTATCTGTAATTATTTTAGGTTTAATTTTAGAATTAGATGGGTTAAAAAGATATGTTTTAGTATTTCTATTATTCCACCATATATCTCTAACTATAGCAATATTTTCATTTCCCCAATTAATGCTATTTATTCTATTTATGGTTTTTAAAAGCAACTTTGGTTTTTCATTAAAAGGAGCATCCCAATGCATTAGTTTATCTCTAAAATCCACTTTAACTGAAGGATCTCCTTCATCTAATGCTTCGATATATTTTAAAGAACAAGGCAGATCACTTCTCCAGGAAATACTTCTTTTACCTTTTTTAGTAGACATAAAACCTTTTGGTAAAACTTCTAAAAGTGGTGATTCTGATATTTTCTTTATAACCTTTCCATTTAAATTATAAACTATAGTTTCATTTGGAAATCTTGAGTAGGTTACTATGTATGAAAAAGGTTTTTTTATAATATTTACTAAAACGTATTTGCCATCAGGAGAAAAAGAAATTGATCTGTACATTTTTTCATCAAGCCATTTGGAGATTTTTCCTTTTAAACTAACTTTTATAAGTTTAGACCTAGATAACTGTTCAAAATTATTTTCATCAGTAATATTTTTTAATAAATCCTGATATGTCCTGTTTTGGGCTTTTTCCCCCTTATTTTCAGTAATAGTGGGGCCTATTGGAATACTTTTTTCTTGATCAATAATAATATTTGATTTTTCTGGTCTAATTTTAATTAATAGATTTTTATTGTCTGAAAACCAATTAATAACAGAACCTAAAGTGGCATTTAAAGAAGGGGTGTCAATCTTAACAGCTAAAGCTTTTTTGATATCTAAAACCCATAACTCTAATCTGTCAGATGAAGTATTTATCATTGCAATTTTAGATTGATCTGGGGAATAAATAAAATTAGATAATTTTGGATTTTCAGGTAATCCTTTAACTTCAATAGGATGTTTATCTCCTTTTTTTAATCTTAATATTTTTACTTTGTTATAATAGGTAGTTCTACTGCCTATGTTTAAATAAGGGTTTACCCTAAGCCCCCCTAGGCGCATTTCCTTTTGAGAAAGTTCATCGATTGATTTATATTCTGGTCTATAAACAAAAACCATATAATCATTTTTGTCATCTTTTAAAACAGAAGGCGCTCTATCTACATTAACCAAATCCAAAAGTTCTTTTCGTGGTTGCTGGTAATTTAAATTTTTTTGAGAGTATGAAAGTGATGAAATAATAAAGAAAAATAAAACTGTAAAATGTATATAATAATTCATAATATTTATATGTAATAAATTCAAATATATGTAATTAGAGTTATTCAAGCAATCTCATTATTTTATATAATTACTCATAAGATATAGTATTTTGATATATTTGTAGGTTACCCTAATATTATTCATTTGTTAAATATTGAATATATATAAAGGAGAAAATATTAAAATGACTGTCATGTAAAAAAAACAAAAAAACTAATTTATTTTTATTTTTTAGAATTTTTTTAGAATTTTTTTAGAAAATAATTAGAATATTAAAATAAATATTTTAGATTTGTATAAGAAAATATTATAATATTATTTTAGAATGGACTTAGAAAACAGTTTTAAGGTAGATATTACCGAGAATTATAAATTTTTCCAGTTTTTGGATAATAACCGAAAACCTAATGAGAAGATCTTAGGTCGTCTTGAAAAAAGTATAAAGGAAAACGGTATTCAAATCCCAATAGTACTTAACCATGATAATCAAATTATTGATGGCCAGCATAGATTTTGGGCTCTAAAGAAATTAGGTTATAAGGTCCCTTACATTATAAGTAAAACCTGGAAAGAAGACAAGCATACTATAGAAATTAATAATACCGGCTCAAAATGGAATGCTATGGATTTTGCCAACTATGCTTCTGAAAGTGGAAATAATGATGTAGAAGAGGCAATAAAAATTGCTAAACGATGGGAAAAAGAAACAGCAAAAAGACTTAGACCAACTACTTCCTTAGAAATATTAATGGAAGGAAGGTCTCATGTAGGCCTGCTTAGTAAATTAAAAAAACTAACCTATAAATTAGATCGAGACAGAGGGATGCAGGTATATGATTCTCTTAACGAAATGAGTAAACATAAAATGAAAGCAAGCCCATACTCATCAAGAATTGCAAGGTCTATTAAAATAATGAATTATGATATAGACGATCTAGATGAAGAAGTTATTGAGGTTATGTGTACTGATAATTATATTCAAAACTTTAATAAAGAAAACGATCAATTAGAATATCTCAGAGATATTTATGATGAAGCGAAACAAAAATTAAATAAATAATGACTAATCAAGAAATAATTTCTCAAGCATATAATTCCCTTTCTGGAAAATGGCTAAAGACACTATTCCCGTTTTTTATAGTGGCTTTAATTCCGAATCTCTATCAACCTAGCGTCAATTATAGCCCTCCTATTTATTTAGCTTTTATTAGCCTATTTGCTTCTGGACCAATTATTTATGGAGGATCTTTACTGGCTTTAAAGATTTCTAAAAATGAAGATTTTAATTTTGAAATGATATTTGCAGGGTTTAATCATTTTATTAAGACATTACTATTGTATGTCTCTTTTGTATTAATAATAATTGCTGGTTTAATATTGTTTATAATTCCGGGAATATACTTTTCTTTAAAATATGCTATGTGCTTTTTTGCTTTAGTAGAAAATCCAGAAATATCTATTGGTGAAGCTCTCCAAAAAAGTAGTGATCTAATGAAAGAGGATAAGTGGAAACTTTTTCTTCTTTATCTATTGTTTTTTTTAATAGTTCTAGCTGGTTTTATAACTCTAATAGGGTGGTTATGGGCCTTCCCTCTAATATACGTTTCAAATGCAATATTTTATGATTATCTTAAAAATAAAAAACAAATAACTAAATCTGGATGATAAAAAATTCTTTAAAATATCTTCTATTATCACTACTGCTATCTTCGGGTCTTTTAGCTCAGGTGCAGGTAGGCTCTCCAATTCTTGGTGCAGCTTCAGGAGATCTTTTTGGAGAAAATACAGAGATAAATGGAAATGGTACAATAGTTGCCGGTTTTTCTGTTAATCACGATTCAAACAAAGGCCATGTTAGAGTTTTTCAATGGACTCCTACAGGAAACGCTTCATGGACACAAATGGGAGGTGATATTGATGGAGAGGCAGCTAGTGATAACGGTACTAT
>CEUA01220539.1_pt1 | contig 16582 bp, 23 predicted proteins | sample 361541 | NCBI WGS metagenome assembly CEUA01 (sample SAMEA2623079, study PRJEB7988) | marine metagenome | isolation source: saline water (ENVO:00002010), including
CTGAGATAATGTCACATCATATCTCGCAATACCCTCATCAACGTCTTGCTGGTTTGGGTCGATACCAAATGCCTCTTTAAAGCCTGCGTCTTCGGCTGCTTTCACCAAGAAGCCCATCGAGCAGCCAACATCAAGAAACCTGCCGGTCTTGCTAAACCGTAAGGGCGGGGGCAGCAGCCACCAGAAGCTATCCAGAAACTTGAGGCGCTCTGCGGAAATCATTTCAAACTCCTCAAAGCGTTCATCGATTCGGCGTTCGCCGATACTAGTCTGGTATTCTCGCCAATAGTCGCCTTCGTATTTGTCGCTCCAGTGATTGTTTGGCTGTGGAGGATGTGTTGCAATAAACCCGCAGCTAGAACAGCGCTTAATATCGAGCTTCACTTTGCCCCGGCGGGAGGCTGGGATTTCGGCAAACTTATGCACCAGCTTGCGGCGCTTGCTTCCGCAAAGCAGACAACCACTATTTTTTGTTCTATCCTTCATTTGCATACCATGTGTTTTTGCCAGTTGTGATCGCTTCGTAAATCGTATTCCACAGGTTGTACTTGTCAAGAATCAGTTTTCTTGCTTCTGTCATTGCCGGAATATGATCCTCGAATTTGTCCTCTTCGAGAAGCTTAATAATCCGCTCTACTTCGTTATGATTCCGAGCATCGAACGGAATGTAAGACCCTTCGGGAAAGAATTCATGAATGTTTGAAATTCCGGGTGCAACGTTATAAACAGGCAAAGTCCAAGACAATAGCGTATCTGTGAATTGTGTTGCGAAATAATTTGGGTAAGTTCCATTGTCAAAAGCCAAGCAGTAGCGATAATCCTTAAGTGTATTATACTTGTCATCGCCTTCAATTTCAAGTACAAAATCAGTTAAATCTGAAAGTCTGCCAATTCTGCCATACAAATCAAACTTGTCTCCGTGCTTTTCCTGAAAAGCTCGTACGAATTGAACGCGAGTGTTCATCCCCGGCAAATATGTTTTCTCCGATAAGGTACAGGACATACCCCGTGATTTCTTTTGGGGCGATAGGTTTAATAACTCATCATATGTCTTGGTATACCCGGAGCGCTCACAATACCAAAATGTAGAAAAATAGGATTCGCCAGTCAAGAAGGAGAATCGTTTGATTCTAGGATCCATTGAACCCATGCCCGTTCCTACGCCTCGGGGCTCTCTGGAAAAGTAGAAAGTCTTATCCGGATCGGGAGTAACTTGGTCTGTTGCCTCTAGGATAACATAATAGTCAGCCTCCTCTATATTGGGTGTACCGTGCATTTCCTTCCACACGCCACTGCAACCGGGTGTCTGTCGCTTTGCTCTCTCAAGCAACTCGTTCTGGCTCATGTTGTCCATGCCTCTTGACGGCATAAAATAAATCTTAAAACTCATAATCATCCGGATCCTTATAGTGATAGTTAAACGTTGATAGCTGCTCGTCCCAAATCTCTTCCAACTGGTGTATCTGCAAAAGAGTATATTTGCCCTTATATGTATCCCTAATGGGATTTACATTCCGTCGATCCACTGGAACCTCTTGAATGGCGATATCATTTTTATCAGCCCAGCGCTTCAAATCCTCTGCCAAATGTTCACATCTCAGAATGTTCTCCATTTTTGGAATCAAGGTTGCTCGATCTGACTTATAAATCTGCGCATACAGATTTCCCTTAAGCGGGGGAATATGCCACTCCTTTTCAGGGTCTATATAGTGTTCTACAAAATCGTGAAATGTGTGCGTGTTCATAATATTGTTGCAGTTCGCAAAGCCCGAAACGGTGCTGTCCCAATCGCTCATGTCTTTAGGCACATATCTCCAGTAGGAATATAACATTGCAAACGGATTTCTTATGACCGTAACGTAATCCGGGTCACCGGATTCGGCTTTGTAGTTAGGCTTGTAGAATTTGTGCCATGACATATTCTCCAGCCATGGTTGTACTTTGTATACAGAAGCTCTAGGGTGCCAGCCGTTTACAGTAAAAGAATATGGGAAAGCGTGAGCCATATTTTCAACGGGCGCGTCTCTATTGAGAGACCGCTTGAAGAATGTTCCCCCTGTTTTGGGAATGTGAATAAATAACCATTTAGGGACTTTGATTTGAACCTTAGTACTCATAGCCAAACATTTCAATATCTTTTTGATATCTCTCGGCTACCTTATCGCGAAGTTCGTCAGTGTAATAGTCTGAATAGGCACGCTTCGTGCCGGAGTTCGAGGAAACGTTAATATTCTGAAGCTCGTTCTGAATATTGATGTTCGCACACAGCCAAGCCCACTCTTCTTCGATGTTCTCAAGCTTTCCGATTCGGTCAACAAACACCTCTCCACGATGGGCGATAAACGTATGCTGCGACCTAAAGTGGTCTTCCGCAAACTCGTCGGGAATCCCACATACCACTTCTGCAAACTCATCAAAAGACATACCAGAACTGAATAGGTCTCCATAGTTTTTCAATAGGGCTCGGTGGACTCCATTTTCATAGAACTCATTTGTGTCACCACCTACAAGAATCTTATTTTTATAGCACGAAACAAGGCGATCCCATGGGTTGCGGACTATGGCAAACTTTAGATAATCCCACACACGATCTGTAACCATCAAGTGCTTTGCGGCGATTGGCCAATTGGCGGCATGCATCGCTTCAAAAGATTGTAGGTCGTTAAATACGTTTTCTTTGGCAGCGTCACTAATATCCACATCCACGTTGAACGTATTTGACAGCGCCATCTTAAGGCTACTGCATGCAACCTTGGGAATGAAAGTGTAAACAAACCTATTGGTTTCCGAGACTATGCAAGTGGAAGGGTACTGCCCTAGGTTGAGAGGCAGAGTCGTATAAGGCGTCTTTGAGCGAATCTCTTTTTCTGTCCGGACCTGCAACTCGTTATCAATCTTATGATCGTTCAGGGGGTTTGACATGTTGTAGATGTACATTGGTTCATTTATATAGACGCTCCTTGGTCCTGCCATTTCCAACATGGGGAACATGAAAGCCAAGTCCCATGCCATGCGGTAAAAGCTGCCATCAGAACCTTTCAGGTCAGCCGGGTCGATGCGGTTCCACAAATCATATTTAAACGTACGCAAGTGCGATGCCTGCCACGGCGCTTGGCGCAGGATGCTGTTCGCAATCCACTCGGAAGGGATCTGCTTAGCGAATTTGCCCTTGTTGCCGCCGGGGTACTCAGCATAGCTACCGTATGTCAAGCGGCAATCTGTGTTTCGATAGATTTGGTCCAAAGCGTAAAGCACATCGCGACGGGAGAACCAGTCATCACCGTCAAGAGTTACAATAATATCTTCAGGGTCAGGGCTTGACAGGGCAATACCATCATAAATATTCTTCAGAGCAAATGCCTTTTCTTGTACTTCAACAAATGTAAAGCGAGGGTCGTTTCCGATCTCCTCGCGCACAATCTTTGCCGTATCGTCTGTTGACATGTCATCTAACAGGACACACTGAAAGTCTTTATAGTCTTGTGCTTTGATGGAGCGAATGCAGACCTTAATCCATTTCTCTACATTATAGAAAGGCACAATAATCTTAAAATGGCTACCCATTTAATATCTCCTTTACAATCTGTGGGATCTCTTGGCGCTTATCTCGCATGACTTTGATCAACTCTTCGCCCTTGAGATTAAACCATGGCTCCTTGGTAGCCCCGACATTCTGATTTGTAACAACTGCCATGCCCATCATGCGCGCCTCAACAGCAATGCGAGATAGTGTTTCAGGAGTTTGAGGAAAAAATACTATTCTCTTGTAGTTTCCCAGTTTTGTCAAAAACTCATGATAATCACATGGGGCGATTAATTCATATTTTAGCTGCTTCATTCTGCAGTATCGGACGGCGCCAACCGTGTTCTTGTGCCAATTGTCAGTCTGCATAATCGCGCAGGAATCAATCTTCTCTTGATCCGATAAGCCGCTCATAAGCTCCAAACTATCTGTGGACCAAAGGTTTCCGCCTAGGCTCTTGATGGTATCTAAGTCCAAGTTTTTCCGAACGATACCCGCATGAAAATCTGACTGACACAGAATCGCGGCGGCTTTCTTGTAAAACTCATAATTGACGATCTCGGAGCGCGGTACTTGATAGTCTTGATACTCTGCAGGGTTCCGATTTCTAACATATTTGTGGTCATGCTCATAGATGATATATTTGCCCGACTCGACCAGCTTCATGTAACTCTGGTATGGTAACTGCAAAAAGTTAGAAACAATGTAATAGTCTACCAGCCCGTACTCGATAGCAACAGGATCTAGGTTTCGACTTTTAACTTTCATGATGCGATAATCTGCAGATAAAAGTTTAATAAGTTCGTCGTTATTGACTTCGCCGCCGCCGGCAACTTCGTCAGCAAAGTAATCAGCTACAAACGCTATCGTTGGTTTCTCGGTCACGCTTCTTCCTTTCCTTTTCCATTCTCGTTTCAAACTCATCTCTGCACTCTATATATTCTTCTGTGAAGTGCATCACATCGCCGTGCTTGTTGCGCAACACACCATAGGTAAAATAGTCACCGTGATAAGCGTGTTGACGGACTTCCTTAATGACACCCCAGCCGGCATCGCGTCCCAAAAAGCCATCGGCGTACGCTTCGTACCATCTAATAAAATCTCCTATTTTAAATCTAGGAGTTGCTTTAAGTTCTATTCTATTCGTGTTCTTCAATGCCAGCCTCCAACTCAGTAAGCCATGCATTAATGTCAAGCTTCTGATCGCCGGCAAAGGCTTCACAGAATTCTGCGTACTTTTGTTCAGCAGTAAAATTCTTGTGAATGTGCTTCTTCAGTCGAGTTGCCTGACCCTTGTATCGGCTAGTGTCCTTGCGGAGATCGCGCATTTGCTTTTTAGCGCTCTTCTCTTGTGGTACACACCATTGCGATTCTGGTATAAGCACGCCTTCCCAAACTACCTCTTGTGGAATGTTCTCCATGGTATGTTCTACCTTGAGAAAGTGCGGGCGAAGCTTCGGGTTCTTCTTGCTGTTGCTAGGAGCCAACAAGAAATCCATTTGCCCACTCCACGCAGGAGCGATAACCGGCAGACCGTTGTATGCCGCCTCAAATAGCGGGAGACCGAAACCTTCACCATGAGTCAGGGTGAGCAGTCCAGTGACCTTGGGGTGCTGGTATAAGCTATGCATTTCCTGATCTGACATGTGACCGTGAAGTAGGTGAATTTTACACTTCCTATCTGGCCAACTGCTCAGCATTTCCCCCAACTGTTGTTTAACAAAAACACGGTCCATGTTTGAAGTGTTCATATGGAACACCTTCAGAATCAGACCGGCTTCAGCGTCGTCATGGAATTCTTCAATAAACCATGCAATCGTTTGAGGCACGTTCTTTCGCGGACCCCATTGGGCGACCGACAAAAGGTTAAAGTCCGTACTCAGTTCAAGCCCCAAGTCTACAGAATCAAAATCTTTGACCGGGTAGTTAACTGCCGTGATTGGTACCTCAACTTTCGCAACGCCAACCTTCTGATTAGTTTGGCGATCCATGATACTGTACTCTGTCCCCCCATACACGTCTTTGGCGTGATTTGAAACTACAATAATGCGGTCCATTTCACGAGATTTCTGAATCCACTCTGGGGATACGCGGGTTGTTTCAATCCCTGCGGTATAGCCAACGTTGACAGGGGCAATCTTTTGCCACTCATTGGGAATGGTCACTTGCAAGGATATATCATACTGCCCTCCTTGCTGGTTATAGTTAACTGTCTTGTGTAAAAGACCGTCAAACCATTGACGTTCCTCGTCGTCTTCGTGGACCCAGCCGGTTTGACCCCAGCTAGTGGTGTTTAAGTAAATGTCGTACTGGTCTTCCTGCGTACGCAAAGAGCGAAGCGCAAATCGGGTCTGCTCTCCGTATCCTGATAGCGTTAGTGCTGGACCAACAACAATTACCTTTTGTCGATTATCGGCGCTCATAATTCTGTATGCTCCCATCCTTTATAGTTTTTGCGACCCTCTGGGTGGTTCCAAGAGCCATATTGTTCATATGCTTCTTCAAGCAGTGATACCCAACGCTGAGTATAAACTTGAAAGTTATAGTTATTCAAGGTATGCTCACGCCCAGCCAGCCCAAGCTTGGAACGCTCAGCCGGTCCCATTTCGTAAATCTCTTTAAGTGCTGAAATAAACTGCCCTTTGCCAATCCTATCTTCGTAAATATACGGCACATCTTGTGAGCCGATAATCGATTGAGAACTCGGCTCAATACCAATACCAAACCAACGTTCGCCGTCCGTTACTTGTTCCTGCAAACCACCAGTCATCGTAACAATAATCGGTGTGCCGCACGAAAGTGACTCCAGTGTTGCCAAACCAAATCCTTCAGCGTCTGCAATATTGATTGTGCAGTCTGAAGCGTTATACATTCTCGCTAGCTGGTGTGGAGGGATCTTGTTTGTGGACAAAAGTACCTGTCCGTCAATCAGACCGGTCTGATGCATAATCGCAACGAGGTCTTGACCGTGAACATCTTTTGGATCAGTGTGCATAACCAGTCGTGCTTTATCATGACCGACTTCATCCAAGAAATCTTTGAACCACCAAATAATGCTGCCACTTTGTTTGCGGCGTGCGTTTCGATTGTTCCAAAAGAAAGAAACCTTATTGTCTTCCTCGCCCGGGGCTATATTAAAAAACTGCTGCCGGAACTCTTTCAACTCATCTTGTGCCATGGGCGCAAAGATTGACCCGTCAACAGCGTGTGGAAGATATTCTGTATCCACATCTGGTGCCACGTTGCGTACGATATCGTCTGTAACCTTAGAGATAGTCACAATCTTATCGTTTGAATCATAGAACCGCTTATTGAACACGGGATATGGTCTATTGTCCCAGACATGATAATAAATCATAGGAACAAGTGGACGCACTTCCTGTTCGATAATCCAAAGCCACGGGAAGAACCGTGGGTCAGTCATAAACCACAAAATGTCCGGACGTTCCGTTCTTAGAATCGACCGTACTGCATCTGCAGTACCGTATCCGTCAACGGGATAGATTTTCCACAAATCACCATATTGCTCCGTCTTCTGTGGCTTATGATCCGGATGCTTGATAGCGCCGCCCAGACTAACAACTTCAAATTTGCCAGACTGTAGCAGCGCTTCAATAATATACTTTGTTTGTGTTCCGACGCCCGATGGTGAAAGCGGGTGGTCAGAGATTGTTAATACTTTGATTTTTTTCACTTAGTTTTTCCTTTCATGGACAATCTGCAGTCTTATAAAACGAACAGCGTCTGCACGACAGTCGATTTTTGATGTAGTTGCCCTTAATAATATTTTTTAGCGCCTTCTCCAATAGCTCCAGCGCATTCGCGGTCTTTCTGGGACCGCTTGTCACTCTAAAGATCTCCACCCTGTTCTTTTTGGCAGTTCGCTTGAGAAGTGCAAAATGTGTCTCAATCTGTTTTGGATCGAGCCCATGCTTGATAGCATAGAAATGCTTATACAATGTCAACTGATAAGTCGTCATAGGTTCGCTACGGCGCTTAGCGTCCCAGCCCCATGAACACGACTTCCAGTCTACAATGTGAATCTTGCCATCATCAGTTTTAATGACCGCATCGATGAACCCCTTGAAGTTATATTCAGGAAACCCATCGATAGGTTCAAACAACTTTTCTTCTGTAGAGACCACTTCAAATTCTCCGAAGTAATCTTCAACTGCATCTTCAATCTCGGGAATGATTGCCTTCCCTTGACTTGCCATGTCAACAACGAGCTTTTGGTTAATCTCAACGTCATCGTCAAGACTTGCAATGTTGCTACGCAGTTCTTCAACAAAAAGATCAAATCCCGCACTCTCTTGTAAAAGCTTCTTCTCACAAATAGTGTGAATCGCTGTTCCGAAAGCGGTAAATTCATTGCCCTTGAATCCGGCTAGCTTGTCAATATGCACAAGCTTGTGATAAAAGGCGCAAGTGGTCCAGTTTTTTAGTTCAGAGTACGAAATGTGACTCATGATAACCTCTAGCTATCAGTGGTTTCAGTTGTTTTTACTTTAGCGGTCGTCTTCTTACGGGTAGTTTTCTTAGCAGCAGTACGCGCAGAAGCCTTTTTGGTCACCCGAAAGAGCCATTCTCCCGAACGGTTCCCACCGACACCCTCTCGACTAACCCAATTGGTCAGGCGATTGCCGCCCTTGACCAACTCATACGTGCCGAATCCATTCTCGCGAATAAGATTCAGAGCAGATTGATCATTCATTTCCAAAATAGGGTCGCGAGCCTTTTCCCGCACAGGCAGTTCTACTGCCAAAGTAACATATTGCTTGTCTTTGCTAACCTGTATATCATAAGCATAATCAGTAGCCATCGTTAATCCATCCTTGTTCGTCTTCATCCATTTGTGTTTGCTCATCGTCCTCGGGCTGGAATTGACCCATTTGCACGATCTCCATAAGTTTACTATAGAGTTGAGGGCAAGTTTCTTTAATATATTTCGGATCTTCACCCGAAAAAAGAGCTTCAAACCCATTTGCCCAATATTCAGACAAAGAGGTTGCAGCATATGGCGATAGGTATAATCCCATAACCAGATGCCTTAGTTTATCATATCCTACAGTTTTATACAAGAACTTATCGAACTTTTTATCATAATCTGGGTTAATATAATCATACATTGTCAGATTGCTGATTCCATGCGCGTTCAGAGTGCTGTAAAGTACTCGGCGCTTATTGATAAATTCTGTTTCTAGTTGTCCGTCTCCAAATATTTCCATTCCGTAATTCTTTTCGACCGCATGAGCAACTTCGTGAATCACATCATCGAACATATCATCTTCGCCATTCTGCTCATTTGTTAAATAGATGGCACCATCCTCATATACTGCGTCCAAATCTCTCGACTTCAACATTTCAAAACTGCCAATAATAATAGCATCAATATCTTCCATCAATGAAGCGGGGATGGTATGTTCAATCTTTGTCAACACTCTCTCCATATCAAAACCCTTTGGCAAAGAATCCTTAATATATACATCCACATGACCGTGTAATTTTGTTTGCGCCACCTTTGTCTGTTTTGCAAACGAAGAATTGCTTGAGCGTTTTACATACTCAAACAATCCGCTGTCATGCTTTTGTGTCATCTTCCGTTGTTGGTGCTTCGATTTCGACTTCGCTGCTGCTCTCTGTGGGTGGTCCGCCGATAACGATATCTCCGTTATTCAACAGGTCCAATCCCTTTTCGGCATCATGAAGTGCTTGAGCATATCCGCGCATCCAGTTCTCTTCTGCTAGCGCCAAAAGAAACTCTGGAAACTCAATGCTCATTGCGTGAATAATCATTTCCGTTGTAACGTTGCCGTCAGCAGGATTGAGAATGCCTCCGACATACTCTACCAGCCATTCCTTCATTGGGTTTTCTTTCTCGACCGGGGCGGTCATCTCCGGAGACTTTTCTAGAGCGTCCGGTGGAAGCTCGGCAGTAGCATCGCCACTGTCAACCAATCCGTTTGTTAGCCATTTAATTTCAGCCATTTTCAGTTTTCTCCTAAACACCTATATTATAACCACGAATCCGCAGCTTGTCAAGTGATTTTTTATAAAATCTTGGCGGCTAATGTAGCCACTCTCGATCTCTCACCCTTCGTGAGAGTAATATGCCCTGCAATTGCATGGGACTTAAACTTTTCTACTGCATATGCCAAGCCATTCGTTGTCTCGTCAATATGCATATTATCGATTTGCTCGATATCACCGGTCAAAACAATCTTAGTATCGTCGCCGACGCGAGTAATGATTGTCTTCAATTCATGAACCGAGAGATTCTGCGCTTCATCAATGATAATAAACGCATTAGCAATCGAGCGACCACGGATATAAGTCAACGCTTCAATCTCAATCTTGCCACTCTCCACATAGGTTTCAAGAGTAAGCTTGTCATTGCCCATCAAGAACTGTAGATTGTCCTGAATAGGCGCTAGCCATGGTGTCATCTTCTCTTCCAATGTTCCCGGGAGGAAACCAATGTCCTTTCCTAGCGGCTGCACGGGTCTTGACACAATCAGTTTCTTATATGGATTATCACGGCGACCCGCTCCTGCTCCATCCATTCCTATTGTCTGCTCGATACCAGCAGCAATAGCGCACAGAGTCTTACCAGAACCAGCCTTGCCAACAAGAGTGACGATGGGAATGTCGGGATTCATCAATAAATCCAATGCAAACGCCTGTTCTTTGTTGCGAGCGTTAACACCCCAGACGCCGTTCTTATAGCGTACGATTGGCTTTAGTGGTGCCAGTTCGCTGACATACTTACACAAGGCAGTTTTCTTTTCGTTCGCGCTGGAAACCAGCATCACATGTTGATTTGGGTGAAACTTACCTTTAATTTCTTCCGGGTCAAGCAGAATCTCTTCACCTTCGTAAAAGCGATCCACGATTTCCTCATCAACCAAATACTCCATAAATCCAGAATAAAGCTTCTCGCGATCTTCAACAACTTGATTTACTGATTTGTAAGCTGCACAGCGTAGCCCAAGAGAGTCGCTGATAACTCTCATGTTGATATCATTTGAAACCAACACGACTTGTCGTTTAGGATTATTCTGCTGCTCAGCAAGGGCGCATGCAATAATAACATGGTCAGGAATCGTTGGATCTAAATCTTGCGGTAAGATGGGCATGTTTATAGATTGGTATCCACGAACATGTAAAATCCCCTTGCCGCGCCCTAAGCGCACGCCTTGAAAAAGGCTTTTCTTTTCACGCAAGCCGTCCAGCGTACGAATGACCCGGCGGGCGTTTGAGCCCACGGTGTCTTGGCGCTTCTTATGCTTATCAATCTCTTCCAACACTTTTAACGGCAAAACAATATCGTTATTGCCAAATGAAAGAAGAGCATTTGCGTCAGTTAATAGAACACTAGTGTCCAGTACTTGAATTTTTTTAGCAGCCATATCGACTATCTACTGTTGCCTCACTCATAATTATCCTCGTCTCTGATTTTTTGATGGTTTTCCGTAACTTGTGCCAAAAATAGCTGCAAGTGCCGCATATATCTTCATAAACAAATTTGGCTTAATATACAGCTTGCCTTGGCTGGCTCTTTTCTTTGCTTTCCTATACTCTACTGGAGTTAGTGCTAAGTTTTCTACCACGCCATCATCCGTTACTACCGTGACTCGGTAATATGATAACTTCTGCGGACGATTTTTTAAAATTTTTGGAGTCAAATATTCCAACTTTCCTAAGAACCTCATTCATAACACCCTCCCGTGAGTCACAAATGTGCTCTATAAATAGTTAACTAACTGAACTTATTACCCTCAATTGATCCGATCTCCACCAACCAACCGGATTGGACTTGGATGACCATAACACATTCACTTCTGCAGATGTAGACCCCTGCATAGGACGCGATTGCAAAACCATCCCAACACAGGTCAGACCGCGCTGTTCATCATATATGGCTACAACCAAATCACCGGTCTTCATTTATAATCTCTATCCTTTTCGCTTGGTCTTTCGTGTAGTGCCAATGACCGGGGATACCCTTCCATTTGACAACCACATATTCAGCAGTTATCTTTTCAATCTCACCCTCTGCAGTCTCGTACTTCCACATGGGTTCCATTTTAACTTCGTCGCCAACCTTCATTCCGCACCCTCGCAAGATTCAGCTCGGAGCAAATCATCTAGAAGGTTAATATATATTTGTTCTGTGCCGGCGGTGAACCCTACGTGAGTGTAAACGATCCGCCCATCGCGACCAAGAATCAGCGTATAAGGGATCGACTTCTGAGGATGATACTGAGAAACCACTGATGTTTCTGAGTCAAGCAAGGTTGTAAATTGATACTTCCTTGATTTGACGTATGATTTTACCTTTGATATATGTCTTGCCGCGTCAAGACTAATAGCAACTACTTCGACATTGTGCTCTTCATAGTCTTTATCGATCTGATTAAGATGCGGCAACTCAGCCATACACGGATTGCACCATGTCGCCCAGAAATTCATAACAATAATCTTGCCACGATGTTCGCTGAGAGTGAACAGTTCTCCGTTAATGTCCCTTAGCGAAAAGTTAGGAGCCAATGGCTCAGCGGAATCTGCTGCGCGAGAGTGGCATGCCAACATTACAAACAAAACTGCTAGAAACTTTCTCATGATTGCTCCTTTTTTATTATACAATCATCGTACACAAATGTCAAATCACCAACACGGAGAGGGATAGAATATTTCCGAAGCGCAAGCGCCTCCTCTTCATATACCACTTCCGCATGCCAGCCGGAATAGCCGCCCCATGAGCCGTCCTGTGGTACCACCACGCGCTCGCAAAGTCTCACATGGGTTTGTGGGATTCCCTCACCAGCGAGAGAGCGCGTTAAAACTATATCGCCCTCACCATATTTCAACTTCCAATCTCCTGCCATGCAGAAGCGCCATCTGAAATAAGCGTCTTAAAACTAGCAGGACTTGGAAGACTAACTGTAGCGTCAATACCATTGATTGTGTCGCTGCCGGCGCGTGATATAGTAATCGCGTTAACATCAGCATATCCAGCGGAATCTTTAATAGTCACAACTCTGCCGGGGAAGGATGCTGCATCTGGCAACGTTATTGTTATTACACTGTCAATACCGCCTTGTGCTGTTGGGCGTGTGTTAACAAGGATTACACAGTCTGTAGCTGCCACAGTATACGTTGTGCCGGGGTCGTTGGATGAGCCTATCGAAGTGACGTTTATTGCCATTGATCCCGCAACAGACAAGCTGCATTTTGGTGTGCTAGTGTTGATACCAACCGTCTCTTGTCCGCCATCGACAAATAGCATGTGTGTGTTGCTGTTAGATTCTACGCGAAAATCAACAAGCGAGTCAGAGGCTTGGTTAACCACCACCTCTGGAACAGCGCCGTCTAGCCGCAAGCCTTCTCTCGTTTGACCTGCATCATTACATTTAAAAACAATATGCTTGTTGGAGGCTTGATTCTCGATGACAAGATTATCAGAATCATTAATACCAATCTTGGCGCGAACCGCATCGTCTTCAGTAAACTGGATATTGGGTTCTGTAGCATTCAAAGTCAACAACTCAGCAGGAGAAGAGGTACCAAGTCCTACTTTGTCATTGGCAGCATCCGTCCTAATAAGGTTTGCCTGATTTGAACCCTTGACCTGAAGATCTATATCGTTGGCGCCGTTGTTGATTGTAATCTTGTCGGTGGAATCTTCAACAAACTTTATCATCTGCCGACCGCCACATTCAATGTTAATCAAATCGGTATCGAACTCAATAAAGGTGTCAGAGTCTCCCTTGTGAATAATCTTTGTCCCGACGCCGATATCGCCCTCGACGGTCAAGGTTTGACCCGGTGTCGTTGTCCCTATTCCAAGCCTGCCGTCTGCTCTAAATCTAAAAACCGTAGTTGACGCTGCCTCTAGATCAAGCAAGTGTGTGCCTGATCCATTGCCGTCGCTGGTCACTTTCAATCCGTGTCCTGCCGAAGACTGATCGTTGTCAATGGTTGCAACATAAGCATTTGACACATCTGCGTACGCATGCAAGACTGTTGAAGGACTTGACGTGCCAATACCAACTCTTCCATTACTATCAACTATCATAGCTTCAGTGCCGTCAACATCAAATCGGATCTTGTCCTCGTCGCTAGACTCTTCTACTTGAATCTTAGTGTCGCCATCGGCATCTTCCAGAGTATCCTCTGTTGTTTGATTTGGATTAAGTTTGGTTCTAGCCACTATTTCTTACCTCGCTCTCGTTTGGAGCCTCGACGTGCAAAAGAAGTTCTTTAGACGGCTTCCATCCAGAAACCCTAATATATGTACTCTTTGCCTCTTCCTTGTTCTTGGCTGTCATAGCACCTAAGTTGCGATACTTCTTAGTGCGTCTGTTATATTCTTGAATAATGTAATCTTGCATCTCTTTTACCTCACAGTGGCTGGGGCGGCTGGACTCGAACCAGCAACCTCCGGGGTAACAACCCGGTGTCCGTGCCTGTCGGACCTCACCCCAGTATTTAGTTTCATAATAAATAGTTAACTCGTACGGTTATGACGATGGAAGCGACCATATGGGCGAGGACGAATCCCTGCCTACGCATATGCACTCATTGCTTGTAACCGACTTCATGTTGCCGCCATTGCTGCTACACGACTCCTCACAAATAGCAACAGTGTCTGCATTAAGTTGGCACGAAGACTGCCACATGAGGACAAGAACGGTTGCTGAAATAATCATAACTATCTTTACAACAACAGACGCAACTGCGTTGATCAATTCGCTATCGGATTCTGAGTCCATGCATTACCTATAAACAGGGGTCTTCACAAAGAGACAGTATCCCTTTCGCTTCTTCCATTTGTTTTCTGTGATAAACCGTTCCTTCGCCTCATCGCGAGACGGAGCAGTGACGTGACCAACCTCCGTGTACTTCTTGGTCTTATAATTGTATTCGCTAATTGTCCATGTTTCTTCCATCTTGTCTCCTTATAGTGGAGCGGGAAACGGGATTTGAACCCGCGACCCTCACGTTGGCAACGTGATGCTCTACCGCTGAGCTATTCCCGCACGAAATCATAACCCTATTCTACCACATAGCAGCGGCAGTGTCAATTATTTCTCACTGTGTTTTGCCTTTCCGTAGCCCTTTGTCCATGGCTCTTCTTCAACAGGGGGCGGCTCGGTTTTTGCCTTGCTTTTGTTTACCAAATCACTGCTGCTTTCAATTTTATCGCCACCAACATTCCAAATCATTTCGATGCCCAACTCTTCACAAACTGCGACTTCTGGTACATTGTTTGACTTGCGATCCCCGCCATTAGCAAAATATGTGGGCTTAATTCGCCGCAGAGCCTCGCAGACTGTCTCATCGGTATCATCTACCCACTCAACCCTTACCACACCCTTCAGTGCCTCTAGAATCTCTTTCCGCTGATCCCATGTCATAAAAACAAATCCTTTTTTGCGGTAAAGCCACGAATCACTATTAGCCACGACGATAACATCACCGTATTGTGAAGCCGCCAAAATCATTCTAACGTGCCCAATATGTACAGGGTCAAATCCCCCTGAAACTATCACAGTATCATACGGTGTTTTTGCTTTTGTCATTTATCAATCCTTCTTTTATTAAATGTTCTGCGGTACGACCAAAATAGCCCTGCAAGGTCCAAGCTAAGCCTGTGTCAACCAAGTGTTGCCATGCTTCATAATATTGTTTTCTGCTTTCTGGTTCTAAAAAACCTTCTGCGTATCCGATTGCTTCAAAGTTTGTCATATGTTTGTGGCACACCCGGTAGGACTTGAACCTACGACCCACAGCTTAGAAGGCTGTTGCTCTATCCAACTGAGCTACGGGTGCAAGTTCTATCCGTAGTTATCCGAAACTAGATTATAATAGGCGACGGCTACGGCGTGATTATATTTTGGATCAATGCTGTCCATTATTTTTACAATTTGTAAAATAAAAGTTTTTGTCTTTTCGTACTCTTCTCGATCATGAATGATGACCTCAACTATCTTGTACATTTCATGCGCTGCAGCATCGGCGTCGTCCAAAGCGAGCAAACGCGCAGCATATGATTTGGCAAGGCTATCGGTATCATCCATATCATAGTAATTAGAAATATAACATTAAATATCACTCTTGTCAAGTTCTTTTTTAAAGTTCTTTAATCTTACGATGCCATCGCTAATAGTAGTATAAGTCATATGCTCGACCCAATCGCCCGTGTTAACATATGTTTTGATCTGTTCATTATGATCGACCCAAATCACAGTCTCGGGACGATGTGAGTGACCCATTATTGTCACGTCAACATCATTGTTAAAGTCGATTATATCCCACAGTCTGATGAGTTTGCGTTTAGCTAATGCTCTGTTTGCCCACCATGTTGCCAAGTCAATATCAAATGTGCGCTCTAACCAGTCTTGACATACCGAGACTAACTTTAATAATGAGCCTTCAGCAAACTTTGCCCAGAAGCCCTTGTCGTAGCGGTCGCCATGTTCTATTCTAAACTTCCTGCCACCCTCTTCAAACTCATACATTTCTTTGAAGTGAATGTGGCTTATTCTTTTGCCAGCAAATGCGTCAAAGCTAAAGTCATGATTGCCGATAATATATACAACCTTATCAAACGAGGTTATTTTATTCATGATTGCTAACGAGAATTCTGAGAATACTGGAATCTTTACAAAGTCAACAATATCTCCAGCGAGGATCAATTCGTCACATTCCAATCCATCAAGGAACCTCAGAAGTTCAAGTTCCCGGCAGTATGCACTTCCAATATGTAAGTCAGAGATTACTACTCGTTTCACGTCAATCGTCAATATCAAATGCTGCTTTCGCAGCTTTTACAAATTTAGCTCCTATGGTATAACTATCTAACTCTTCAATAGTTACCCACTTATATTCAGTATGTTCATCACTTAGTTCTATTGTACCACGATATTGACTTGTTTTGTAAAATTTCTTTCGCCCATCGTCAAGCACCATTTCGGGACTTGCAATGTCAAGACCGGTCTCTTCTTTTACTTCGCGTTTAAGACCTTCAATGTCACCTTCGCCTTCATGAATATG
>CEUA01234551.1_pt1 | contig 16574 bp, 10 predicted proteins | sample 361541 | NCBI WGS metagenome assembly CEUA01 (sample SAMEA2623079, study PRJEB7988) | marine metagenome | isolation source: saline water (ENVO:00002010), including
CATTTTGAACTCACGGATAATGATATTATCTCCGGTCCGAAAAAAACAGTGTCTTCCACTTTCATCGCTCGTGTACCATCACTAGCCGATCTTTATGAAACAGCTGAAAACACAGAATCTGATTTCATGGAAGAAATAACAACTGGGACAGAAAATTTTCAGGAGTTGAAAGAATTGTTTGAAGCATTGGAACTAGAAGCCCTAAAAACTAAAGATCTAGATTGGGATCAACAGCAATCTGTAAAAAATGCCATTGAAAAGACAAAAGAACAATTTGCTAATATGGAAAAAATGGCTGAAACCATTGAGTCCATCACCGAACAGGCAGATAAACATGACCTCTTTTCACCTGACCTTTTAGATAAATTCAAGGAGCTATCGGACTTGGTCCGCGATGTAATCCCAGAAGATATGCTTACCAATATGGATAATCTTCAGGAATCACTTGAAAATATGGATATGAAACAAATCCAGAATACACTGAACGATCTTGCGGAAAATATGAATCAAATTGAGCACGATCTGGATCGTTATTTAGAAATTTTCAAACGACTGCAGGCTGAACAAAAAATGGATGAACTCCAAACACGTATGGAACAGCTTTTTGACCAACAACAATCATTGGATCAAGAAATCAACAAAACCAACGAACAGACAGATGAATCCACATTAAAAAGACTCGAACAGGAAGAAAAAAGGAATCTAGAAGAATTTGAAAACTTTAAATCTCTTATAGAAGATGCATCTGAACTGGTGCGAGATTATAGTCAAAAGACATCCGATGATTTATCTGAACTGGCGGAGTCACCTTTGACGGAAAAAACTAAATCTTCGCTGATGGAAACTATAGAAAATTTGTCACAACAAAATTTACAACAGTCTCAAAATAGCAGTGAGCAATCTCTGGATAATATGCAAATGATGATGCAGGAATTGATGCAGATGCAACAGCAGTTCCAACAAGAAACAGTGGCTGAAATGACAGAAAAATTTCAAGCATTAATGCAGGATATGCTCTATCTATCTTCCCAGGAAGAGCAATTGCGATCGGAGGTGAAATCCGCATCAAGGAATTCACCGCGTCTTCGTGAAATGGCGGCAAGACAACAAATCCTGCAAGACCAACTACAATCCATAATGAATCAAATGATGAACCTCTCTAAAGAAACATTTGCCATAACACCTGAAATAGGACGAAGCATTGGCAAGGCAAACGCGGGAATGCAAGAAGCAAAAAATAAATTGACAGATCGGAACGTGAGTCAAGCCGGAGAAAATCAAAATATGGCTATGGAAGGGTTAAATGAAGCTGCGTTAGGACTTTTTAATAGTATGCAAAGTATGCAACAATCTGGATCTGCAAGTGGGTATTCACAATTCTTGAAAATGATGCAACAGATGGCGGGTCAACAACAGGGATTGAATCAACAAGGAATGCAATTAAGTATGGGACAAATGGCTGCAGCAGCCCAACAACAAATGATGCAACAAATGCTCCAGAAACAACAAGGTCTCCGGAAGTCATTAGAACAAATGATGAATGAGATGCGACATTCCGGGCAAAAAGGTATGGGGGACTTAGGTGGTATTGGTAAAGAAATGGATGATGTAATCAAGGACCTTCAGCGACGTCGATTCACCCGAAAAACTAGAGAACGGCAACAACGAATATTATCTAGAATGCTAGATAGCCAAACATCAATGACTCAACGCGGATTCAAGGATGAACGAAAATCAACATCTGCGGAATCTACAGTATCATTCGAAGGCCCTGGCGGGCTACCAGCAGACATGGGACAACGGCAAAGTCTTGCTCTTCAGGCTTTAAATAAAGCCATCAATGCTGGATATTCACGAGAACATCAAACAATGATTAAACGATATTTCAATTCATTAAGCCAACTTCAGACAGAGAACAATAATATTGAAGCTGACAATGAAAACTAAATACCTGATTCTCATATTTCTATTTTTTAGCTATACCATTTTGGGACAAGATAAAGCATCTATAAATGCATCTATAAAAACTGCAAAAATGCTGGAAAGAAAAGGCGATGTGGATGGAGCGATTGCAATTTATCAAGCGGTGCTATTAAAAGACCCCAAAAATCAGAGAACAGTACGCGAGATGAAGTCTATATTAAAAATAAATCAACTCTATGATAAAGGAATTCTATTCATTCGTGAAAGACTTACTCACACTCCAAATGATATTCAACTTTATTCCGAATTGGGAGAACTATATTTTTTAAATGACCAACAAAAAGATGCAAAAACTATATGGACTGCAGGTGCAGAAAAATTTAGAAATAATAGTTCCTATTATCGAATTATGGTTTCGCTTTATAGCCGCCTTAATTTAGATAAACAATTAATTTCATTATTAAATACAGGCCGAGAAAACTTTGGGCAATCTTTTATGGCCTATGAAGCCGGAATCCATTACCAAACCCGGCGCGTTTATGACAAAGCCATGGACCAATTCATTCTTCAACTTTGCCATGAGCCTAAACATAATCAAGTTATTCAACGTAGAATTCTTCTGATGAGCGATGATGAAGATGCAGTCCCAATTATAGAGAATAAACTTAAAATAGCATCACAAAAATATCCAGATAGACTACTTAATGTCTTGAGTGAATTTTATTTTAAACAGCGGGAATATGATAACGCATTCGATGTAAAAAAAGATGGGTCTAAATCTGGAAAAATTAATATTAATGATTGGCTGACATTTGCAAATGAATGTCGGAAAGAAAATCAGTATAAAATTTCAATCGATGCATACAATTTTATTCTTGGACAAAAAATTAATTCAAATTGGGCAGGGAAAGCATTATTGGGACTCGCCCAAACATTTGAAGATCAAATTATTCCAATTCAAGAATCTCATTTGATTCCGTACTTTTTCGATAACAATTTGTTTTTCGAAGATCCATTCCAATTGAATTCAAGTCTGTCATCACAGCATCTTGAATCCAGCCTTGCTCTGTATGATTCTCTTTTGATCTCTCTTCCAAAATCTCCCCTTTTGGCAGAAGCATGTTTCCGATTAGGTGAAATAAAATATAGGATCCTACATGATTTTGATCAGGCATATAAGCTGCTTCATAAAGCTATGCAAAATAATCCGAATAAGAAATTAAGGCTGAAAATTGTTTTAAGAATTGCAGATGTATTAATGGCAAAAGGACAATCAAAAGAAGCTTTAACATTTTTAAAAAGACAATTGATGCAAAACTATTTGCCTGCAATTGAACAAAAAATGATACTGGTTCACTTTTTAACGGATGATCCTGACTCCACCATGAAAATTGTTCAATCATCATTCATAACCATGAGTCCTATTGATCCATCTTTCAATGATCTGATGGAACTGAAAAATATCCTTACACAATATTATAACAATGAACCTTCCGAGAAAATCACCTTTCAACATTTTCTAAAAGCCGAATGGTATTTAAGACAGAGGAAAATCGGTGATGCGATTAGGGAGTTGAATTTTCTTTCGAATCAGGATTCTTTGGCAGCTATCGCCCCTTTAGCCATGCTTCGAAGGGGACTTTTACATTATAGACTCAAAGAATATGACAAATCACTGAATTTGGCATATTCTCTTGGTGGGACTCCGTTAGAAGATCGAGGTATTATCTTGGCTGGACAGATCTATGAAACAAAATATTTTGATGTTGAAAAAGCCATGGAACAATACATGCGCATCCTAGATGAATTTCCGGAATCTATTTTTTCTGAACCAATTCGTTATCACATACGGACACTGCAACAAACGGAAAGTTAATGAAACAGTTAATTCTAATTCTCTCTATCACATTCGTCTTCGGACAAAAAATCCTTATTCCAATGGATCAGTCACAGAATGACCATTTAAAAGCATATGGTATTGCCTATTTCACATTAACAAAAAATACTACAATTGAATGGCTGTTAAATTATCGTGGGGGTTCCTTTTTAATTGATGCGCATCAATTTGTTCAAACAGAGTGTAGAATTCGTGGAGTCACTTTTGAACTGATAAATGTAAGTGATTTGGTTAATATTTATTCAGAAATAGACCAAGGCAATATGGATATTGTTCTCTTAGAAAAGAAACCAAAAATTGCTATTTACACGCCACCGAACAAACAACCCTGGGATGATGCTGTAACACTGGCCCTTAATTATGCAGAAGTAGATTATGAAACACTTTGGGATAATGAAGTTCATTTGGGGAAATTAGCAAATTATGATTGGCTCCATTTACATCATGAAGATTTTACAGGGCAATACGGAAAATTTTACCGCAGTCATCACAACGCCCAATGGTATCGGAACCAGCAAAAACAATTTGAATCTGTAGCCACTAATTTAGGATACCGCAGTGTCCACGAACAAAAGAAAGCCATTGCACGGAATATTAAAAATTATGTGGGCAATGGTGGATTTCTTTTTGCCATGTGCTCCGCCACAGATTCATACGACATTGCACTTTCCATGGAAAATGTAGATGGGGCACATTCCGTTTTTGATGGTACGCCCATCGATCCCAGCCTTCATTCAAAATTGGATTATTCGCTACCATTTGCTTTTACTGGATTCAAGCTTTTATCGGATCCCATGATATATGAATTTTCTGATATTGATATTCCACCCAGCCACAATCCTGTAACCCGTGGAGCAGAAGCAGACTACTTTTCGCTATTTGAATTTTCAGCTAAGTATGACCCGGTACCCACTATGCTTACTCAAAACCATGTGACAATTGTGAAAGGATTCATGGGACAAACAACTGGATTCCATAAAGATAGAATTAAAAATCATATTGTGATCATGGGCGAAGATCCTGCATCAGATCAGGTAAAATATTTGCATGGAAACTTTGGAAAAGGGACGTTTACTTTTTATGGTGGGCATGATCCAGAAGATTATCAACATTTTGTTGGAGACCCACCAACAGATCTATCACTACATCGAAATTCACCAGGTTATCGATTAATCCTAAATAATATTTTATTTCCTGCTGCTAGAAAAAAAGAACGAAAAACTTGATTCACATTCGCAAAGGTGCATTTCAGAAATCCGTGGATTTATCATCCAAAATCCCCGAATTCAACTCTCCCTACAAAATAGAAAAATACAAAAAACGATGTGCGGGAAAATATATTACTCTAATTGATGAAATAGATAATAAACCAGTTGGATTTAAAATTGGCTATTTAGTGAAGTTCGGTGCAATTTAAAATAGTGTGGCTACAAAAAAAAATTACTCTTTCTCCCAAGTCTCGCGGATTTCACATTATCACCCATGATGTGTTGGAAAATGTTCCTGAAATAAAGGATTTCAAAATTGGAATTCTTCAATTATTTATAAAACATACATCCGCTTCCTTAACCATTAATGAAAATGCGGACCCAACAGTTCAAACTGATTTCGAATCTCATTTCAATATGCTTGCACCAGAAAACCAAAATTATTACCAACATACTTACGAAGGCTCTGATGATATGCCCGCTCATTTGAAAGCATCTCTATTGGGATCGTCAGTTTTAATACCTATCACAGATGGGAGACTCAACTTAGGTACGTGGCAGGGAATTTATCTATGTGAACACAGGAACCGTGGATCTGACAGAAAATTGATTATAACGATCCAAGGATCAGTGTGATAAAAGCATTAAATACTCTTGAAGCAATTGGGAATATCTAATAAAATAATAATAATTACCATGAAGCCAAAGGGATAGATGAATCCGAAGCGAGAAAAATGGCAAAACTTTTAGCCAGTGAAGAAGGAATTTTTGGAGGCACATCCAGTGGATTGAATTGGTAGGTGCCATTAAATTAGCTGAAGAACTGGAAAAAGGTAAAACAGTAGTTACAATTGCTGTTGATACAGGTTTGAAGTATTTAACTGGAAATTTATTTATTTAAACACAGAGATTCTGGCAATGCACAAAAATTCATAATTATTTACGAGTTAGACTTTCCCTTTCGCCCGTTCCCATATTTCTTCCATTTCTTCTAATGTGGAGTCTTCAAGCTTTTTCCCTTTTGCCTTTAATTCTTCTTCTATTTTTTGGAATCGAGTCGTGAATTTTCGATTTGTTGCCCGAAGCATATCTTCAGCTGGGATATCAAAAAACCGCGAAAGATTCACTACCGAAAAAAGAACATCACCAATTTCTTCTTTAAAATTTTCCATATCTCCCGTTTCGTGAGCTGATTTCAATTCATCTATTTCCTCATGAAGTTTTGCCCAAACATCATCCACATTGTCCCAATCAAATCCAGTATAGGCCGCTTTTTGTTGGAGTCGTTGGGCCCGTATGAGCGCTGGTAACGCCAAGGGAACCCCATCCAATCGGGATTTTCTATTTTTTTCTACATGTTTTGTGGCTTCCCAATTTTGTTTGGCTTCAAAAGCAGCATCGGCTTTTTTATCCCCAAAAACGTGTGGGTGGCGCCGGACCAGCTTTTCATTCACTGTGTCCAATGAATCAGAAATATTAAATTTTGAATCTTCTGATGCAATTTGTGATTGTAACGCTACATGAAGCAATATATCACCCAATTCTTCCTGGAATGTTTCAAAGTCACCCTTGTCCACGCTTTCCATTACTTCATAGGCTTCTTCAATAAAATAGGGGAGCAATGATGCGTGCGTTTGTTCCTTGTCCCAAGGACATCCATCTGGCCCACGAAGTTTTTCAACGATCTCCAAAAGTTTAATAAACTTGTCTGAAGTATCCAGTTTATTCATTTAAGTCCCAAAAAGTTTATGCCAGTTTAATTGGCTTAATAAATTATTTTCAATTTTTGTCATTTCCATTTTTTCTTTTTCTGATTCATCATTAAACCCAACCAAATGTAGACATCCGTGAATGATAAGCCTTACTACTTCTTTTTCATAGGATTCCCCAAAAGATATAGCATTCTCATTTGCTCGTGGAAGGCTAATATAAATTTCACCTTCTACATCTTTTTCATCATATTCATTTAAACGAAAAGCGATCACATCTGTCCAATGATCTCTTTGGAAAAATTGTTTCTTCAGCTTGGACAATAATTCATCAGATCCAAAAATAAAGGAGATATTTCCACTAAGAGCTTTATATTTATTTAAGACCGATTTGGCTAAATTTATAACTAATTTTTTATTAGGGCATTCCAGCGCTGGATCACAATCCACGGAAACAATGATCATACAGAAGCAGTGCTTTTGAGATCATCGGGATATTCCACCCGAATATGATAAATTCCACGTAGTACAGGTAACATTCCCGTGGTACCATCTACAGTTCCCTTGATCTTATTCAATTCGTCTAACGTAAGGGGACATTCATTCAATTGACCATCATCAATGCGTCCCTTAATAATCTTATCGATCATAGCTTCGATCTTGAAAATATCCGGTTTTTTGATAGACCGAACGGCCGCTTCTACTGCTTCGCAGATCATGAGAATGCCTGTCTCTTTTGTGTTTGGTTTTGGGCCAGGATATCGGAAGGCACTTTCATCTACTTTGGCACCCGAATCTTCAGCTTCTTTCAATGCCATTCGATAAAAATATTCTACGCGGGTTGTTCCATGGTGCATGGGAATAAAATTAGAAACAACTTTTGGGAGAGCATATTCCTGTGCAAGATTTAATCCTTCCTTCACATGTGCTCGAATAATACGTGCGCTCATGGTATGTGTAAGTGAATCGTGTTTATTTTCCCCGCCGTACTGGTTTTCAATAAAATATTCTGATTTCGCCATTTTTCCAATATCATGATAATAAGCACCCACGCGACAAAGCAATGCATGCGCTCCAATCGCATTTGCACATGATTCTGCAAGATTACCAACCACGATGCTATGATTAAAGGTTCCATTTGTCTCCTGTTGAGCTCGTTTTAATAATGGATGATCATAATCTAATAATTCAATCAAAGTTAAATTGGTGGTTACTTCAAACAAGATTTCAAATAAACCGATCAATCCATAAGTCACAATTGGTGCTAGAATACTGTTGATCGTTAATAATTGAATATCACTTAACATGGTAATCCAATTATGTTCTTTAAAAAGTCCCAACCCAATAATGACAAAAATACTAGCAGCAATGAGAGCAAACATTGTGGTGAATAATTGGCTCCTTTTTCTCAATTGCCTGATATTATAAACGGCAATTGTTGATGTGAAAAGTGAGACAATGACAAGATCAATGTTTTGTCCCATCATGAGCCCCATGAGAATTGCCATAGAAGTTGTGGCCATAAATCCGATTCGTGCATCAAATAAAATAGTAAGGGTCATGGCACCAACAGTTACCGGAATTAAATATTCCGACCATTCCAACCTAATCATGAATATATGAGCGAATCCCAATTGCAGTAAAAAAACAATTGAGATTAATAAAACCAATTTCCAATCTTGGAAGATGGCAATCCGGTACACTACTAAAAATGCAAAGAACAGGGAAACCACTACGGAGAGCATCATGATTCTCCCAAGAAAGCTCCAAACAATTTTTGCCCAGCCAGAATTGGTTTCCTGTTTTGTGATTGCCACAGATAATGAGTTTAATTTTTGAAGAACATCATCAGTAATCCGGATATTGGCATCCACAATCAATTCATTTTCTAATACCACACCTTGACTACGGGGAACTTTATTTAAACTCTCATTTTGATGGCGTTCGGTGAGTTGTTGATCAAATAACAGATTTGGTTGCATAAACTCAACAATGAGATCATACCCCAGATCACGGAACATATCACCTTCAGAAAAAATAGAAAGCAATTCTTTTCTTGCTTTTATCCATGCAGACTGAAGATCATTAAAACTTTTTGGTGTTGCTAGATCCGGAACATCACTTTGATTAATCATAACTTGGTGACTAGCAATATCACCCACTACAATATCATATATACCTTCTGTCCATCTATTTTTGCAAATCTGAATAATATAATCTCTATTCCGATTCAAATCTTTCATATTTTTTGGATCTTGATCTGCTGTCAAATAGGTAATCCATTCCGGCTTTTCTACAGTGAATGAATAGGTCCGATGGAATTCATTTGTTAGAATGGATAGGTTTGCACTGTCAGATATAAATTCGGAGTGAGCTTTTTCATATTGCTTGTTATAACGACGTTCATAGACCAATCTCTTGGATTCTTCAAGTCGCCAAATAGCATGCCGTAACTCGTTTGTCATAGCAAAGAATTCACCCAAAGCATCTATCTGTTTTGATACAATTTCATCATTTCGGTTAAAAATATAAGGTACCGACTTTTTCTGTTCATCCAAATCACTCTGAAGACGTCCTTCAGTTTTTAAAATGGAAAAAGTAAAAGGAGCAATAATGGGTTCCCTAGTGATGTCATTGACTTGATAGGAATATTTTAACGCTTTACCATGGGGAAAAAGAATAGAGATCAGCATTATCAAACCGAAAATAATCAGGTATTGTCTCCAATATTTATCAAATAAAAAATATAGAAAAAGTGGGTTGGACTTTTGTTTTTCAGTCATTAAATCTGAATTTCTTTTAGGATTTCTCTTGAAATGATAAGTCGCTGTATCTCACTGGTTCCCTCACCAATCTCTAGTATCTTAGCATCTCTGAAAAAGCGTTCCACATCATACTCTTTTACATAGCCGTATCCTCCATGAATTTGGATAGCTTCAGTAGTCACTTCCATGGCTGTTTCACTGGCGAAAAGTTTTGCCATGGCTGCTTGTTTAGTAATATCCAATCCTTGGTCTTTCATCCACGCCGCATGAAAAACTAGCAATTTTGATGCTTCTATCTTGGTTGCCATATCTGCCAGTTTAAATCCAACAGATTGAAAATTATTGATTGGTTTTCCAAATGCGATTCGTTCAGTGGAATATGCTAATGCACGCTCATATGCACCTAAAGCCGTTCCTATAGATAATGCACCGATAGAGACTCGACCGGATGTCAATGTTTTCAAAAATGTTTTAAAACCATTTGCGGGAGTTCCTAGTATGGATGTCGCTTGAATCCGCATATCCTTGAAAAATAGTTGTCGTGTGTCACTAGCACGCCATCCCATTTTTTTTTCTTTAGGGCCAATTTCCAAACCCGGTGTATTTGTAGAAATTGAAAATGCAGCAATACCCATATTTTTTCCATTCTCAATTACTTGAGATGTGAAAGATAACACACCCGCTTTTCCAGCATTTGTAATAAAAATCTTTCCGCCATTTACCACATATTCATCACCATCCCGAACTGCTTTTGTTTTTGTGGCACCTGCATCACTACCGGCATCCGGTTCTGTGAGGCCAAATGCACCCAACATTTCGCCAGTTGCCAATTTAGGAAGATAGGTATTTTTCTGCTCATCCGATCCAAACATCAGGATGGGAAGTGAACCCAATGATGTATGTGCTGCCATAGTAATAGCCACTGATGCATCAGCCCGTGCCAATTCAATAATAGCTGTGGCAAAGGCAACCATATCCAACCCAGAACCACCGTATTCTTTCGGAATTAAAATCCCCATGAGACCCAATTCACCCATTTTATTAACGAGAGCCGCAGGAAATTCTCCTTGTTCATCCAGGCCCCGGGCAACCGGCGTAATTTCGGAATCAGCGAATTCACGAACCATATCACGAATCATGATATGTTCATCAGTAAAAAATAAATTATCCATTGAAAAGGTCTTCTTTTTTAAAAGGGTTAAGTTTGAATTTACAACAAGAGTGATTCAGTCGAAGATAATCGGATATCTCTAGCATTTAATTGTATTGATTCTTTTCCTCTCCATATATTTGGCTCTACGATACATGCGATATCTATAGGCACTCCCAGAATGAGATCCTGATAATGATGAGCTAGTCCGAATCCCACTACATCAATGACGGATTGTTTCTGTTTCAGCTGAAATCTAATATGATCCCCATTTCCGATCACCTTAGGATTTCCAACCACATTTGCGTTTTTAACAAAAAATTTTGGACGCATATATTCTGGCCCGTAGGGACCCAGTTTTTTTATAAAATCCAAAAATCGATGATTCAAATCAAACAATTTAATCTCCGCATCCAAATATATTTGACGCTCAAGGTCATTAACATTTAATACAGAATCAGCATAAGATAAAAAAGTATTTCTAAAATCAATTAGTTTTGATTCATGAATGGCTAACCCTGCCGCCATGGCATGGCCGCCATAATTTTCTAAATGTTCACTAGATGCTGTTAAAGCATCGTAAAGATCCAACCCCTTTATACTTCGAGCAGATCCTTTTCCATTTCCTTCTTCATCAAAAGAAATGACAATAGATGGTCGATTGAATTCTTCTTTTATCTTGGATGCAGCAATACCAACCACTCCTTGATGCCATCCTCGAGACCCTAATACAATAGCCTTATCTTTTTCCAAATCTACTTCTGAATTCACTAAAAATAACGCTTCATCCACAACACCTTGTTGGATTGCTCTTCTTGATAAATTCTCCTGATCTAGTTCTTGAGCCAGTTGATTAGCTATACCAGTATCCGTTGTGGTTAATAACTCTACAGATCTATTTGCATCTCCTAATCGACCTGCTGCATTTATTCTTGGCGCTACATGAAACGCAATTTGTGTAACAGACAAATCCCTATCTAAGTCCACTTTTGCTACTTTCAATAATGAACGAAGTCCGGGTCGCCTCGTTATTCTCAAAGTTTTTAATCCAATATGAACAAACACTCGATTTTCATCTTTCATGGGAACAAGATCAGCTGATGTCCCTAATGCTACCAAATCCATGAGTTCAGTTATTAAATCAAATGAATACCCCATCTTTTTTACTAATCCTGATAAAAGTTTTATTGCAACGCCGCCGCCACATAATCCCTTAAATGGATAATCACAATCCACTTGTTTTGGATTTAAAATGGAATAAGCATTTGGAAGTGTTTCTCCAGGAATATGATGGTCAGTGATAATCACATCAATTCCTTTCTCGTTAGCATAATTAACATGGTTAAGAGCATTAATACCACAATCGCAGGTGATAAACAGGTCTGCGGAAAATTTTTCTGCTTTATCAATTCCTATTTGTGAAACGCCATAGCCTTCCTCTTCACGATTCGGAATATAGGTTTTTACTTTTGCACCCAAATTAGAGAGCCCTATATAAAGAATTGAGGCACCTGTTGTACCATCTACATCATAATCTCCAAAAATAAAAATGGGTATTTCAGATGCTATATTCCTGATGATACGGTTCACTGCTTTTTCCATCCCTTTCATTAAAAAGGGATTATGAAGTTGGGAAATACTCGGTGAGAAAAATTCTTTGGTTTTATCCAAATCGGTCAATTTTCTAGAAACCATCACTCTCGCAATTGATTCTGGAACTTTGTATTGTTCCATGGTTGTTCTGACTTCATCAGATTGAAAATTTGGTAATATCCAACGCATAATATATAGAAAAATTGAGTTGGTCTATAAGCCGAGTTCTGTCCTTTGGCCTGAAGATTCAAAACCAAAGGGATGGTCATTCATCTAGCCATAATGTTTCCATCATAGTCAAGCAACCTACCCGCTTCTTTAACGATGCGAACAACATCTTGAAGACTATTTGATCTTGCACCGGATGGGGTTTACAAGCATCCTGAATTTATTCACGATCTGGTGGTCTCTTACACCACCCTTTCACCCTTACCCTGTAAATAACAGGGCGGTTTACTTTCTGCTGCACTTTCCATAATTCGAAATTGCGAATCTCCCCTCATTAGGGGGCATCCTGTTCTGCGGTGCCCGGACTTTCCTCTCTTAGACCTCTTTCGCGGGCCAAGAGTAACCATCCAACCAACTCAATTTGTAATTAACTACTTAATTTACAGAATTATTTTCACTATAAAGAAATCTTCCACAAACATCGCATCGATGGATAGCAGAATTAGCACGAACTTCTGTCACTTTTTGCATAGGCACATGTGCGCCACACCCTCCACAACCTGTACCAGAGAGATTCACAACAGCCAATCCATCTCGCGCTTGAAATACACGGTTATAAATTGACACTGTATTTAGATCTAGGCTTTCCACTTTATTTAAGCGCTTTTTTTCTAAAAAAGATTTTTCTTCAGCAGAATCTGAAATAACTGATTCCAGTTTTTCACGACGAACAGCTATTTCATTCGATAAAGATCCTAAATCTGTTTCCATTGTTTCAACAGATTCAGTTAAGGTTTCTCTTTCTTCTAAAAAAGATAACGTATCTGTTTCGATAGTGGAGCGTTCTTGTTTCATGTGATCCATTTCATGCATCAATGCATCATATTGTTTATTATTTGTTACTAGGAAAAGTTGGTCTTTTAATTTATCAACCTTCTCGTTGATTTCAGAAATACGGACTTCTCCTTTATGAGATTCTACAGCAAGTTCTTTCAATCTCTCTTTCTTTTCTATAAGAGAATTTTTAATAGATACTTCCTGTTGATCTAATTCATTTACCTTAAATGGTAAATCACCTAAAAGATCATTCAGATCTTTTAATTTTGTATCAATTCCTTGTAATTCGATTAGTTTTTCCATAGACATACTTACCTCAAAGTAAAAAAAAATGCACCATCTGGTGCATTTTGACAATTGTTTTTAGGTCCCAGTTTCCTGCTTCAACCTTGGTTTCCTCCCCACAAGAATAATCATTGTGGTTCTTGTTTGAATTATTTTATTCATATTTAGCCAATAAAGTTACCAATTCAATCCACCATTGTGAATGGTTTAATGATGAATATGTTTTCTATACTAGGCCTTTTCAATAATACGAGATTTAAATTACATGATGATTGATAATAGTATAATAATAGCCCTTAAAAAAACAAGAAATACTAACAAAAACTAAATAGACTAAAAGATGGAATTTCTTTAATCTTCATCCATCATTTTAACCATTTTTTCCCCTTTTGATCTATGTTCAATTCTTTTGTTAAACGACACATTGGCTCTGATAATAACCATATCCAGAAAATGCTTTCTGAACTGGAGCTTACATCTTTAGATGAACTTTCGACAACTATAGTTCCAAAAAACATTCTCACCAAGATATCTCCGGACTTACTACGTAAAAAATCCGAGACAGAAACTATTAATCGATTAAAAACATTCGCTAAAATGAATTCTGTATTTCGTTCTTATATAGGGATGGGATATTTTGGGACAATCGTTCCTGCAGTAATTAAACGTAATATATTAGAGAACCCAGGTTGGTACACTTCATATACACCTTATCAAGCAGAGATAAGTCAAGGTCGTTTGGAAGCATTGTTAAATTTCCAAACTATGGTTTCAGATCTCACGGGGCTTCCCCTAGCAAATTCATCCTTACTTGATGAAGGGACCGCAGCGGCAGAAGCTATGCTTATGTTTTTTAACGCTACCCGTGATCCTAATAAAAATGCTTTTTTAGTATCATCTAAATCACATCCGCAAACTATTGACATATTAATAACTCGATCTGAACCATTAGGTATTAAATTAATAATTTCAGATCACAATCAGTTTAAATTTAATGAGTCTGTCTTTGGTGCTCTAATCCAGTATCCAGATACGGAAGGTTACATTCAAGACTATTCTAAATTGTGTGATTCCGCTCATGAAAATAAATCTTACGTATGTATGGCTACGGATCTTTTGGCGCTGACGCTTCTCAAATCACCGGGAGAAATTGGTGCTGATGTTGCAATTGGAAATGCACAACGATTTGGCGTTCCGATGGGGTACGGTGGGCCCCATGCGGCATTTTTTTCCACAACAGAAAAGTTCAAACGAAAAATTCCTGGACGTATTATTGGTATTTCGCAAGATACTCAAGGAAACCCCGCATTTCGAATGGCACTTCAAACCAGAGAGCAACATATACGTAGGGAAAAAGCAACTTCTAACATCTGTACAGCACAGGTCTTATTGGCTATTTTGTCCGGAATGTATGCGGTCTACCATGGCCCAAAAGGATTAAAAAATATTGCAGAACGAGTAAACTATTTATCAGCAAAATTAGCAAAATCACTAAAAAAAGCAGGATATGAAGTTGTCCACGAATATTTCTTTGATACAATTCGATTTAAAGTAGATAATTGGAATGATAAAGCCAAAAACCTGGAATTTAATTTTCGAGATTACGGAGATGGGACTGTTGGAATTTCATTAGATGAGACAACTACAGAAGATCATCTTGATCAACTGCTATCTGTTTTTAAAGCAGAGAAAGCTAATGAAACAGTAAATACAATTCCATCTGAATTAGATAGAAAATCTTCATATTTAGATCACTTTGTGTTTCATTCATACCATTCGGAAACAGAAATGCTTCGGTATCTACATAGATTGGAGACAAAAGATTTATCTCTTAATACAAGCATGATTCCTTTAGGATCCTGTACCATGAAACTCAATGCAACTACAGAAATGGAACCAATCACTTGGAACGAATTCGCCAATATTCACCCATTTTCTCCAACTAATCAAACGAGTGGATATCATAAATTAATCGGTGAATTGGGCAATTGGCTTACTGAAATAACTGGTTTCGATGAAATTTCCATGCAACCCAATTCTGGCGCCCAAGGTGAATATACTGGGCTTATGGTCATACGTGCATTCCATAAGGCAAATGGGAATAATCATCGGAATATATGTTTAATTCCGGCATCTGCACATGGGACCAACCCTGCATCGGCTGTCATTGCAGGATTGAAAGTTGTAATTGTTGAGTGTGATAAACATGGAAATATCTCTAAAGATGATTTATCAGAAAAAGCCAAAATCCATTCTGAAAATCTAGCAGCAATCATGGTCACTTATCCTTCAACTCATGGTGTTTTTGAGCATTCTATTAAAGAAATTTGCCAAATTGTTCATGACTATGGAGGTCAAGTTTATTTAGATGGTGCCAACCTCAATGCCATGCTGGGATTATGTAAACCGGGTGAATTTGGAGGAGATGTGATGCATATAAATCTCCATAAAACTTTTTGTATTCCACATGGTGGCGGTGGCCCCGGAATGGGCCCCATCGTTTGTAAAGATCATTTAGCGGTCTTTCTGCCAGGACATACACAAATTAAAACAGGTGGAGAAAAGGCTATCCATGCTGTGTCTTCTGCGCCCTTTGGGAGTAGCAGTATATTACCTATTTCCTGGTCTTATATAGCGATGATGGGATACGATGGACTTAGAAAAGCAACTCAAGTTGCTATACTGAATGCCAATTACATGGCAAAAATATTAGAGAATCATTACTTAATTCTTTATAAGGGAATTGGTGGGTATAATGCCCACGAATTCATTATTGATTTAAGAGAATTGAAAAACCAATCTGGAATATCTGATGAAGATGTTGCCAAACGACTTATGGATTATGGCTTCCATGCACCAACTATGTCATTTCCAGTTCCTGGAACTCTGATGATTGAACCCACAGAGAGTGAGTCAAAAAGAGAGATGGATCGCTTCTGTAATGCTATGATTTCTATTCGGCAAGAAATCCAAGACGTCATTGATGGTAAAATGGATGCTAATGATAATCCGTTAAAAAACGCGCCGCACACTGCTTCT
>CEUA01032315.1_pt1 | contig 16547 bp, 15 predicted proteins | sample 361541 | NCBI WGS metagenome assembly CEUA01 (sample SAMEA2623079, study PRJEB7988) | marine metagenome | isolation source: saline water (ENVO:00002010), including
ATGACAAAGAATGGGTAGACGATATCATTCATAATGGCACAAGCCATATTAATAAAGAACACCTATTGATTATATTGATTTTATCATGTGTTCACAAGGATAATAAAAACATTAAAACATTAATTAAAATCTGTTATACTGATCTTGTTTCATTTAAAAAAAATAATAAATGGAAAGGTAGATTACAGTGGAAGGATTTTCATGATACACTTTTAGGTCATTTATCATGGTCTAATGATAGTGAACTCCTTATCTTCATATTACAACATTTGTCAATCGAATTTAAAAATTGGAATACAGATGAAAAATGGAGAAAAACGTGGTATTTAAAGGAGTTGCGAAAAATGAAAGAGTTCACTATAAACACGTGCATATTATCTAATAATCTACATATAATCACAATACTTTTGGAAAACAATATATTGAAAAACTCAAAAAAATTACACGAAATTTTATATTACAATGGTTACGTATTAAATGGGAATACAATAGAAAAAAGTCCACATACAAATTGCATAGAATGGCAAATACTTAAAAATCCTGAATACAGTATTAAAAATATATATGCAATTGACTTTACAAAACTATTATACTTCTCTAAAAAAACAAAAACAAATAAAGATATTATCTTTGATATCTTTTATGAATTAAGTAATCCTAAATTATTTACTGATATTTTATTCTCATTATCTAAAAGTGAATTACAATATTTAACATTCTCTAGAATAGTTTTTTTCCTCAATAAAAATATTAATTATATAACACCATTAATTTCCAATAAAGTTGTGTTATACACATTTATTTTTGAAAATATTGATATCATACCCTCTAAATTTATTCGTATTCTTATTAACAATAAATTAAGTAAGTTGAGACTACATGATTCAATTCCACTACTATTAAATTTTATAAGATCTCATCCATCTGTCAATGTTGAAAACTTAAAAAAATTTACAGAAAATGCAATAGAATACATAGACGATTCTATACTTATAAATGAAGAGTGTGAATGGTCTTTAGATGATATTTACTGGATATATAAATTATTTGGTAATAATTCATCAATATCAATAAATGAGAGTTTAAACAATAAAAAAAATATTAAAGAAAAAACATGCCCTATTTGTTTAGATGAAATAAGAAATGATGATTGTGTAAAGTTATTATGTGGGCATCGATACCATCATAATTGTGTAAAGAACGATTATACATTTAGAAAATGTAAAGATTATCAATGTGCTGTATGTAGATCTAAAATTCATCCCATATCACTTAATTTGTAATCTACATTTAAAACTCTTTCGGTTTGATTAATATCAACATCATATGTTCTTAATTTAACTAATTTGACCGTACCTTTATCAAAGTCGACATCTTCATCTGGCAACAGATTAGAATCTACCATTAGAAATCGTACTTCATTGTCTTTGTTTGTATATACCTTTTTATAGTACACATCCTTTTTACTAACATTTTTGTAAATCCAGTGTCTATCTGCTTTTGATGTATCACTTAAGATCAAAGTACTACCAAAGTTTTTAACATATTCCACCAGACCTTTTTCGTCGCGATTTTGAATATAATACATAGAACTTTTAGGTTTATTATCTTTTGAATAACGAGTTACCGTATCGTTCTTTTTATCTTTCTTAAATACAGTTACTACATCATCTTCATATGAATTATCGTCAAAATCATAATTAATTCCTTCTTGTTCCAAATATGTATATTCGTTTTCATCTTCTAGATATTTGCAAATATTAGAGATGTAAGAACCAATCTTTACATATAAACTTTCAAAATATAAAACACTAAACAGAATTGCAAATACAGCAATACTTTTGTTGTTAAATGTAATATCAATAACTAAATTCATTATTACTAAGTCTAGTTGTAGTACTTACAAACTATTTTTCAACATCATTTTTATATATTTAATATTTTAAATATATCAATATGGAATTACCAATAGAAATTGTAAGAGAAATATTTGACTTTGCAAATATAAGATGCTGTATTTGTGACAAAAAAATATATCCTTGGACAATCAAAGGTTATTTATATGTTTACGTATGTTCTAATAATTGCTTTAAGCAAACTTGTATATTCCAGTAATAAGACTAATTATATTATAAGACTAATTATATATACAATACATGTCGTTTGAAAATATTATGGAATCCAAATCAAATCCAAAATTACCACCCGACAATGTATTAGAATGTTTATCTAAATTAATAGAAAATATTCATCCATGTAAAAAATTCAAAAAGTTGACCCCTTCACAAGAATTATGCAGTATTTTTAATAAAATATCTACTAAAAATATTGGTACATTGCTACCAAAATGTAAAGATATTTTATTAAAAAATAAAATCGAATACAATACAATTCAGAAATTAGTAGATATTATTAGTTCTCAACCATTACACTTAGATACTTATTCAACTATAATATGTGCATTTTCCAAAGAACAAACTGAATTGTTATTCGAATGTTTATATTCTATAGATTCTCCTAAAAAAAAAGTAAATATTGGATCATTTTATGCTTTATGGTGCCTTAAATCTAAAAATTCCCCAGACTGGAATATGATGTATCCAATAAAAGATAATTATATTTTTAGTATACCATTTACTGTAAAATTGTTAGAAAAAACAAAGAATTTACCTAAAACAAATTCAGGTAAAATTTTTTTAGATTCATTATTAGAATTTATTAATGAGAATATAAATGAAATCGAATTAAATATTAGAATGATTGCTTACGACCTATTAGATCTATATAAATTTGTTAATTCAAAAGGAAGCATCCATACTAAAAAGTCTTGATTTAGAACTATCTTCTCCTAAACCCATATTGGCTTTTGAGTATTCTGCAACTCTTTTTTCAAAAAAATTTGTTTTACCTGTCATACTTATCATTTCCATAAATGAAAATGGGTTTTTACTTTTCCAATGTGGCTCTAAACCAATTTGAATCAATAATCTATCCGCAACAAATTCTATATATTGTTGCATCAATTCGGAATTCATACCTATTAATTTGCATGGTAACGCTTCTACAATAAATTCTTTTTCTATTTCTACAGCCTCTGTGATTATGTCAAGTATTACCTTTTTATCTAATTTATCGACATAATCATTATACATTATGATCGCAAAATCAGTGTGCATACCTTCATCTCTACTTATTAATTCGTTACTAAAACACAATCCCGGTAATAATCCTCTCTTTTTTAACCAAAATATAGAACAAAATGCCCCCGAAAAAAATATACCTTCTACCGCAGCAAATGCGATTATACGTGTCGAAATATTTGCATCTTTATCTTCAATCCATTTGACTGCCCACTTTGCCTTTTTACCAATACATTCAAATGTATCTATTGCGGTAAATAACTTATTCTTCTCAGTTTGATCAGTTATATAAGTATCTATAAGCAACGAATACGTTTCAGAATGGATCGATTCAATAGCACTCTGAAATGAATAAAAAGCTCTTACTTCGGGTTGGTCAAATTCTTTCATAAATCTTAATACTAAATTTTCTATAACAATACCATCACTACCCGCGAAAAAGGCTAAAACATGACTAATAAAATATTTTTCCTCGTCTTTTAGTTTATTCCAATCTACAATGTCCTTAGAGAAATCAATCTCTTCTACTGTCCAGAAGCAAGCAACCGCTTTTTTATATAATTTCCAGACATTCTCATTTTCAATCGGAAACATGGTATATTTTTTTGACAGAGAATTATCACCCATCATTATATATTGTTCGATTATTCTTAATCAATTTAAAACTTAATAACTTAAAAAAATGAAACGCACTCTATTATTAGGCAAATACAGGCTTTCCGATTACAATTATTTTTTTATCTGACTGTTCAAATTTCTTTCCCAAAACTAAGACGTTTATATTATCACCTATGTTTATTTCAGACATTTTACTATTTTCATCAATGTCTTCAATTAAGTCAAATGGGACTAATATAATTAAAGGGGATATTTCATTCTTCAATGTTCCTAAAACACCTATCTTATTTTTAGATACAACTCTACAGTTCAAGATTGTATCCGGATTTGGACAACAAATTTTCATGGACCAAATAACATCTGATGTATAGTGCAATTTTAAGGACTCTTTTGGAAAATAAACTTTCGAACGCTCTATTATCTTTATAGATTTTGGAATAACAAAACCGTCATTTGTACATTTATTTTCATAAGAATTAACAAGATGTTCTAAAATACACTTATTAATAATCTCTTCAAAAGATTCGTTTTCATCCGAAGATTGTAATTTGCTATCTATTATAGATGCTTTTAACCCAACCGTTGTCTTTTTCTCTTTTATCGTACATAACTCTTTGAAATCAATTGGTTTAGACATCGTTTGATTATAATATATATATAATTATTGATTCATTTTTAATATGTTAAATTTCCTATAACATCACTCTTTCTTTGTATGATTTTGTCCTTTTTTTTAATAACATCATTCAACTGATCACTTTCTGCTTTAAAAACTTGTTGTAAATTATTAACAATCGTTCTGTTCTCTAATTTTAATTTATTAACCTTATCTCTTTGGTTTTTTTTAAGATTTTCAATAGATTTTTTTAGATTTGTATAATCAAATTGAGCTTTATTCTTTATTGTAGTTTCAGAACTCAGTTTGCTTTTTAAACTTGGTATTTGAGATGCATAATTATTACATTTCGCCAATTTTTGTTGTACATGTCTTATCTGTGCTTTTATAACAGGTATTTCGGCACTGAGATTTCTATGTTTTTCTAGTTTTCTTTTTGCAATTTTTAGTTTTTTATTACAGTCACGATTCTTCTTCTTGTCCTTCTGCTTTTGTTTCTTTTTTTTCTTTCTTTCCTTCTTTTTCTTCTTTTTTTCCTTCTCTCTCTTCTTCTTGCCTTTCTTCTTTTTTCTGTGTTCTTTTACTTGATTCATAACAACATACAGTAAGTACAAAAAGAATAAGATTAAAAAAAGATTTAATTGGAAAACTCTCATTATATTAATACTACAAATAAAATACAATAATTGAATCATTTACCATTTTATACCATATCTCCTGCTACTTTACTCTTTAATTTTATAGATTTATCCTTCTTTTTTATTACATCTTTCAACCTATTATTCTCAGCGGTTAATACATCTTGTAAATTAGAAACCATAGCTTTGTGTGTAATCTTCATTCTTTTAATCGTATTTGTTTGGTTACCTTTTAAGTTTGAAATACTCTTTTTTAAATTTTTATAGTCAAATTTAGCTCTTTTTTTTAATGAAGTTGTTGATTGTAAATTTCTTTTTAAACCAGGAATTTGTGCCGAATTTTTTTTACATCTCGACAATTCATTCCGAACATGATTCAATTGCGATTTTAGAACAGGTAACTCTGCACTAATCGATCTATGTCTTTTTAAATCCTTTCTAACCTTTTTAAGAGATTTTTTGCATTTCTCATCACTTTTCTTATTATCTTTTTTCTTGCTTTTTTTATCAAGACCGAATGCCTTTCTTATCTTTTTTCTGGTTTTTTTATCTTTCTTTCTTTGTTTTTTCTTCTTCTTCTTGTCTTTTTCCCTTTGTTTCTTTTTTTTCTTTTTTTCCTTCTGTTTTTGCTTCTTCTTCTTCTCCTTTGCCTTCTTCTTTTTCTTCTTTTTTTTCTCCTTTGCCTTCTTTTTCTTCTTTTTTTGCTTAGCTTTCGTTTTTTTCTTCTTCTGTTTTTGTTTAGCCTTCTTTTTTTTGGCTTTTTTCCTTTTTTTTTTACCATGTTCTTTTACTTTATTTACACAAACATACAGTAAGTACAAAAAAAATAAAATTAAAAATATATTAATTTGTGTTACATTCATTATATTTATAAATATACTTTTTATTCGAAACTCTTTAACCAACCCAATTATTTAATATAAATATAGGCACACATTAAGAATATCAAAATTAATAAAGATTTAAAAGATAGTGCTCTCGCAAGAAAAATATAAGTACAGATCAAAAATACTAAAAATACAGAGAACATCAAAAATAATGAACGTATATGGCTACAAATATATGAACATACTAAAAAAAATACGATCGAAAACAATAATAATGAAATAATGAGAGATTTTCTATCTAATTCTTGGTATTTTGGTTGTACATCCACTCCTTTTTTTTCAAATTTTTCTTTGCAATTTGAGAATGGAAAGTCAAAATCAATGCCCCCATAATTTACTTTATGAGTTGTTTGCTTTGGTATACATTTCTCTTCTATCCACCATTCTCTTCTTTTATCTAAATCTTCAGGATCTACATCGGAACTATCCACTTTTTTTTTAGGATCTAATAAAAAATTACCAACGGGTAACTTTGCTTTCATACATTTTTTAGTAGCATAAGGTCCCGATCCGAATATTGCTTTTATATGATCAGTTCCCTTTATATTATGCATATCTTCAAGTATACCACCAATCAAACCTGTTTTCCCAGGAACTGGACTTTTTTTCCCATCACAATTTGGTATAACACCCAATGGATATCCTTTCACATAAATATACTTTTGTTTACCAATGCATTCTTTTTCACTTCTTCTTCCACATGTTTGACCTGATACAGGATAAAATTTATTAATTCCCAATGTAGTTTTTTCAGGCTTTTTTATTTTACTTCCAAATAGTGCTCCTGCTCCTGTATAAACCAATGAATATTTAGCAAAATTAGAAAACCATACGTTCATAGCATTATCAACCGATTTTTTTTTATCTCCAGGTGGACATGTTATTTGTTTACCAAGACTCATTAAGATTTATCAAATAATATAAAAATGAATAAGAATTAAATAAATAATCAAACACAATGTTATGAAAGAAGTTTATGATTTTCTATATAAAAACTGGAAAAATGGACTGATTTGTTATGATGCGATTAATAGTATTATAGAATTTAAGAAGTTGTTTAAATTTGCATTAAAAGACGAAGATTCTGAAAAAAAAGGATGGTATAATTATTTGTTAAAAAAAGGGGGTATGTCAGAGGATAACATACCATATGCTTTAGATTCTCTTCCGTATATTCAACAACAAAATATAGTAATTCCAGATGATATAAAGGAACGATTGCAATGGGTTGAAGATCAACCTTGGCATGAACAACGTACACCTGAATGGTTTGCTTTTAGACACTCGTGTATTACTGCAAGTTTTATACCGAAAGTATTAGGAAATGATAGTGAGTTTGATTCTGCTTTAAAAGAAAAAATATCACCTCCAGTAGAAAGAGGGGGATTTGGAAATGCAGTAAAACATGGAGTTAAATATGAGTATGTCGCTCAATCAATATACGAACATATGAATGATGTAAAAATATCTGAATATGGTTGTATTAGACATCCAACTATACATTTTCTTGGAGCATCACCTGATGGAATAGTTACAAGTGTAAAAAGAAACCTTCAATTACTTGGACGAATGTTAGAAATAAAATGCGTATGGTCTCGTATTATTAATGGCATACCTAAAAACGATTACTGGATGCAGGTACAACTACAATTGGCAGTATGTAATCTAGAATTTTGTGATTTCTTAGAGTGTTTCATTGAAGAAACAACAGATGAAGATATATTCAAGAAGAAATCATCGAATACTGAATACTTTGGAATTGTAATTGACGTAACACATTACGATTCTTCAACAGAAAGAAAGTACTTCCTTTCTGGTGATTACGACAATGATTTAACTAAATTATTGTCTGCCAAAGAAACCTATGTAGATGAGATATTCAAAATATCTGAAATTATACATGTAGCATATTACACATTGGAATCTATGTCTTGTGTTACTATAAAACGTAATCGCGAATGGTTTGAAAAAAGTATTCCTCGACTTCAAAAATTTTGGGATAAAGTAGAAGAATACCGTAATAATGAGGAACTAAAACTTAATTTTATAAATAAAGAAAAAAGTAAAAGAAAAAGTATAAATAAGCAGCAAACATTGCACATCAAAAAATGGTTAGGTGATTAAAGAACTTACATGTTTTGTGGAGGATAAGAAGTGAATCTTGAATTTGCAGATGATGCTAATGTCGCACCCGATGGTACAACAGGTCTTTGAATAACAGGAGTTGATACAGGTACGGCTCCATTATAACGTACATAATCTTTTGGTGGTATACATTTGGAAAAATCTATTTGTGATGAATTTCCTTCTCTTGTTTCATCAATACCGAGGCATAGATTTTTACATGGTCCGCAACCATTTTGTTTCCAGGCAATTTCTGAATTCATTTTCATCAATGGTTTGGCATTTTTTATTAAATATGTTCTGTAATCATGACTGCAGTTTAGTTCATTTTCATGACGAAATAATGAGTTAGAATAGCAACTAGAACGATAATCTGTAAAGTGGCGCCCATCATCCATACGAGGAGGACAGTTGGAATACTTTAAAGTATTTTGACAATTCATATTATTAATAAAACTATTCTTTTTTTTTATTGACATAATTAAATGACTAAATGTTCAAAGACAGACAAAAAATTATTATGTGAAGCATTCAAGACAGTTGATGTTAACAATGATAATACTATAAAAAAGGCAAGAAGAACTTATCTTCTTGTTCATCATCCAGATAAAGGTGGTGATAAAGAAACAGTACAAAATTTTAACAATGCATATGAGGCATGTATAAAAGATAGTGAAATTGGTATCAGTCACGACAAAAATGTAAACGAATATTGTGAAAATGATAATATTGACGACGATGTTGAAACAAAACCATCTAAAGAAACAAAGTCTTCAAAAAAAGATAATTCTAAACCTGTTCCCCCAAAAAAATCTACAAATAAAGATACTGATAAGATAATAAAATCTGGCAAATGCGTACGACGTACATCAAACTGGGCTAATATACAAACTTTTGCTCGATTTGACTCGCCCAAATTCGATCCAAAACTTACATTCGAAGCTATACCTACCTCTTCGCCTAAATTACAAAGAATGTTAGACAATATAAGGAAATTAGATAAACAAGATCTTAAAAAAAGTGGTAAAAATTTCAAACATTTCATTTATTCTGATATCAAAGATCAAGGATATGGTGCCAAAATTATTGCATCCGCACTTATATCAAGTGGATTTTCATCATGTTTTAATGATAAAGGTAGCATTATAGTCCCACCAAAAAACGAAGCTAACGAATCATTTGGTTTACTTTCATCAACTGCAATATATGGTAAACCTACACTCCATAAAACAAGAAAACAACTACTTTCAATGTATAATGAACGTCCTAGTAATATTAATGGTGAAAATATGAGATTTATCGTACTTGATAGTGGTTTCAAGGAAGGTATTGATTTATTTGATGTAAAATATGTACATATTTTTGAACCCCAAAGAACAAATGCCGATTATCAACAAGCTATAGGAAGAGCCACTCGATTATGTGGACAAAAGGGTCTTGAGTTTAAACCAAATAGAGGATGGAAATTACATGTTTTCAATTATGAAAGTCATTTTCCTTCAGGTAAAACACTTCACGAAGTATATCTAAAACATTCTGATCTTAAATTGGATGAAATAAAAATACGTGAAGAATTAGAAAGAATATCTATTGAATCAGCCGTTGATTACGATCTTAATGTTCATATTAATAAATTTTCACTCGATGCACAAGAAGATATGAATACAAAATCTCATATCAACTCTACAATGACAGGAGGTGCTAGAAAAACTCCTATTGATTTTAGTAAAATAAAATGTGAAAATGGAAAATGTGGTGCTAGATCTACAAAACAAGTTCCATTTACACTTGTTCAAATGCAAGCAATATACGATACATTCAAAAATACCCAAAAAACATATCCTAAGAAAAAGGCTAAATGGTTAAAAGAGACGAAATCTAGAGAGAAACGTCAGTTTTTTTGCAATATTTTAAACGAAAATAAAGAATTCTGTGAAAGACTTATTAAATTTATCAAAGGTGAATACGTTCTTCCTGCAAAAATAGCAAAGAAAATTAAAAAAACAGAGAAGAAGGAATTATACAAAAATGTTATGGTTCCTCCTCCTGAATTGACTGAAAATAGACTTGTAAAATATTCAGATGATGATTCAGATGACGATTCTGACAATAATACTGAAAATAGACTTGTTACATATTCGGATGATGAATCGGATGATGAACCCGAAGAAGAATCGGATGATGAATCGGATGATGAACCCGAAGAAGAATCGGATGATGAACCTGAAGATTCTAAAGATCTTCAAATTGTACCTTTCACTAAATCAAAAAAGAAAGATGAACAACCCGAAACAGAAGATTTTGAATCATCTAAAAATTATGAGTCTTTTGAAGAATTTCAAAAAAGAATTAATAAACAATTTAGATCTTTCAAATATGATAAAATTACAATTGAAAATTTATGTGATACTCCAACAAGTAATTCGAGAATTGTCAATTTCACACCTTCACAAGATTTCATATCTCATTACTTTGTACCAAAAAATGATAATAAAGGTCTTTTAGTATGGCATTCGGTTGGTACAGGAAAAACATGTACAGCTATTGCAACAAAATCAAGAACTTGGGAAAAAGAGGATTATACTATAGTATGGGTTACAAGAGGAACTCTAAAGGGCGATATATGGAAAAATATGTTCGATAAAGTATGTGATTATTTCATAAAGGATAGAATACAAGCTGGTGAGAAAATACCAACCGGAATTTATGAAATGCAAAAAGTAAGAAAATATATATCAAAAAAATTCTTACCACCCATATCGTTTAGACAATTTAGTAACGCTTGCAATAGAACTGGTCCATTCTATGAAAGATTATACAAAATAAATGGAAAACAAGATCCATTCAAAAAAACTCTTGTTATAATTGATGAAGTTCATAAATTCTTTGCAAAAGATTTGCATGGTATGGAAAAAGCAAATCTAAATCATATTGAGGAAGCAGTATTTTCATCATATAAAATATCGAAAAAAGATTCATGTAAATTACTTATGATGAGTGCAACTCCTATTATGGATAATCCTATGGATTTTATTAGATTAATGAATCTTATATCTACTGAGGAAGAAAGAATACCATATGATATGAGTACTTTCCTTAAAAATCACCCAACTGATGAGCAAATTTCGTTTACTACTGATACAGCAAATAAACTAAAAGAATATTTTAAGGGAAAAATATCTTATTTGGATAGACGGTATGATCCTAGACAATTTGTTCAACCCGTTTTTAAAAATATTTATGCAGAATTAACGGTTAGTAATAACAATGAGGATGTTGGTAATTCATTATGTGAAGAAAAATTAAAAGCTAATGAAGCGGTAGAAGATGCTTTAATGAGTGAGAATATAAAACAAAAATGTAAATTGAATGAAGATGATATTGAAGAAGAGAAAAATGCAGACAAACATCTTGAAAATCTTAAAAACAAGGAAATTCAATTACAGAATGATTTAAAAAACCTGAAACAGGAAAAACAAGCCGCTGTTAAAAAAGCAAAGCATGGAACTAAGCAACAAACAACTAAATTATATAAAGACCGTGAGAATAACCTAAAAGATGGTGTAAAAGATATTAAAAATGATATAAAATATACTAAAAAGAGGATCCAAAAAAATAAATTAAAGGGAAAAGGATTAACAAAATGCGTTAAAAACATAGAAAAAGAAACTAAGAAAAAAGTAACAAGTCATAAAAAAGATTATAATAAATGTCTAAGAAATGTTAAAAAAAAGACCAAACAAGTAAATTCTCAAGTGGATGTTATTGTAAATAAATGTAAAATAGATAAAAAGGAACTTATCTAGAAATTTAAATTTCGATATACATAACTGTGCTAAAACTAAATTTTGTGCAATTTAAAAAAATCTATAAAAATTTTTAAAAGTCTGTATATAAATGGCAAATTTCGATGGAACAGAGCAAACAGATGGTTTTAACGATGTTGAGCTTACGACATTTAATATTTTAAGCGTTGATACTTTGCTAATTCAGGCGGGAAGTGATCTCAATGATTCGAATACACCACAACCTGTAAACGTTAAGGAATTACTACTTGCTGCTGTCGGTCAGGCTAGTAATATTGATACATTTAATGTAGATACTTACCTAATTCCGAGCGGTAACCTGCCCGCCATCCTAAACGATTCCAATTTAGTAACTTCTCAGCAGACAATAATGTATGTTGAGAATCAGCTACATGTAAGTGGTATGAATCCATACCTATTTTTAGGTGGAGCTTCTGCCGGGGCAGCTGGGAAGGAGGGTGAAATTCAATACGATGGCAACGCAATTACTTTCGACGGCCACGATCCTGGCAACGGGAAGTTCGAAAATGACGTATATGTAACCGATGAGTTATATTTACACTATGACGACGAAGGCGACGCCGGCCACTACATTTTATTATCGGCAGCTATGGCAGCAATGCAAGGTCTTCTAACTTCAGTTTTAACAATCAACCCTGTAAAAAGATCACTTCATAAATTTGGATACACGCTTGAATTTGATGTTGATGCAGGAATTAATGTAACGGTTGAAGATTACAATCCTGATATCATTTTAGAAGGAGGTCAACTTAATTTAAATACTGACTGTCAAATCTTCATTAGTGACAATATAAATGACCCTATAACATCATCGTGTACGATTGCTAATTTTGAATTGGGTACTGCTTTGGATATTACCACAGAGGCGTTTGCTACAGTTACAAAATCAGGGACAGCTGGCGATGGTAATACTGTAACAGGTAATTGTGCACAATATGGCACTTGGTTGCAAGATGGTATGACGTCAAATAATTTATTTAAAGGTTTATTTGGAGAATTATTAGCAGAATCTCCTATTGTATCCGCATTTAGAGATTCAAATAATGAAATGGTTGCAGATGATTTGTTTGAACTTGTTGTACAAAGACCAGGTAAACTAACTCTTGACACCCAAATTTTTTTACCTGGACAAGGAGTCAGTGTCCCCTCCAACCCCGTCACATACACATCTCAGTATGATAGTAATAACCCATGGCTTGATCAGTATTTCAGATTAGAACATGCACAACTTATGAATGAGCTTTCTGCAGCATTTGTAAATGTATGGAGTAACACTACTAATATTGATTGGTATGTAACTGCATTTAACATTAAAGAGTCTGGTCCTCTTTTTAATACTGGCGATAACGGGACACCTGATACATTTCGTGTACCAGTTGATGTAACTTTCAATTACGAGATAGTTAATGCTAATTATGATACAGATACATTAGTAACAAATAGTAATACTCCAATTGACACAGATCTTACAGCGTCTTTAGACCCTATGGCATTTGAGATATCGAATCTCGTAGACACCAATAACGATGGACTTGGTAAAATACAAAAAACATACAGACTTGAATATGTATTCAATGTCACAAATATTTAAATTACATAAATAACATAAACTCGAAATAAACAAATATAACTTATAATTTAATGTATACTTCAACATTTACAAGTCTTAAAATTGAAGGAAATCTCAGTATTGCAAATTCAAATATAAATACTGCTTTATCTGATGCAATATCTTATGCTGATTCAAATATATCTATATTCGAATTAGACGATCTTCTTATTGACTCAGATAGTGTGAATACTATTATTTCAAATGATAATGGTAGTATATTCAATAATTTTGTTGTTGAAACATCTATGAGAGTTGCTGGTATAAGTATTAATTCATTCTTAGGAACAAATGAAAATGGTACTGCATACGACAGTAACATAGCTGGTCAAATGTTATATATTTTAGCAAATATTTCAGGAAGTGTATATGTATCGAATGAAATATATGTAAAATACACAGAAACATCTTATATTAAATTATCACTTGCATTATTTGCCATAAAAGGTCTTTTTGAAGATGCAATAACTGTATCTCGTACAAAACGCTCATTGCATAAATTAGACTATACTGTTGACTTTGAAGTTAGTCCCGGTGTAATAGTTGACGTAGAAAATTTTGATGCAGATATTATAGTTACTAGTTCTGATTTCATATTAGATACTGATGCATCCTTTTTAATTAATGATGGTGTAGATAAGATAGTACCATTTATAACAAAAGCTAACTTCAAACATACTTCAACAAACATAGAAAGCGTAGTAAAATCTTCACATGTTGTTCAAAATTATGAATGGTTGAAACCAAATATAAGTTCGAACACATTATTAAAAGGTTTATTTGGGGAATTCTTAGCAGACTCGCCCGTTGTATCTATTATACGGGATACCAATAACGACAACATTGTTTCAAATACTACATTAACTTTAAATGTATCACAACCATCAAAACATTCAGAAGAAATTGCATCTTCAGGTGCAAATCTATGGACAGACTTATTTTATGAATTAGAACACAAATCAATGTTTGAAGAATTGAGTAACTCATTCTTAAGTGTTTGGTCGGAAACTGGTAATATTGATTGGTATGTTTATTTTTTTAATTTGAAACAAACTGGTTCACTTTTTAATGATGGAGATACATTTGAGGTTCCCGTAGAGATCACAATGACTTATTCTATGGTAGGAACTGGTGCATCGTTCGATATTAGTTTAGAAAATTCTGGTAATTTATCAGCATTAACTTTAAAAAAGGATGGTACCACATCCACAAGCATACCTAGTTTTCAAAAAAAATATAGACTCTTATATAAATTTAATGTAGAAACATCTATAAATCAACTTTTATATAGTGGAAATTTTTCTTCGGAAGGAATTGATATTATTGATCAGGTTTATTCAAGTATTTATTACAAAATGCCAAATGGTTTATATGCTAAAATACCCAGTTCTAGCTCAAGTACGACTAATAAGATTGGTATATTTAATAAGACTCTTTTAATGCAATTAACAAGTACAACTTCATCAAATATGTCCTTTTTTGAAAGGTTTTATACAGATTCAAATAATTTATACACTTTACAAGAATTGCAATCTCAAAGTAACGATACTATTCAAAAGGACGCTGTTTTGACGAATCAATATGTAGATATGATTCAATTTTTTAATTATTTATCATCAACAGACTTTACAACGGTATACAAAAAATGCTCTGATAATAAATACATTATAACAAATGCTGTAACAAATATTCCAAATGCAGATATAACTGCGAATGTCGCTGTGTTTGAGAGCGATTTATTCGTATATGATGGAGTGCAATTAATAGATATATCATCAACTGTAGGAAATTTAGTTAGTATAGATACATCAAATGCGGTTGTCTTTCACGAACCAACTGCAGTTAATTTAGAATTTACTTAATAATGTAATAAATAAATGTCTCAAGAGAACATGAATTTTTTAAATTCTATTTGGAGATATACTCCCGATCTTTCTTCGTTAAATAATATAATTTCTGATAATATATTCAAAGAAAATATTATAAAAATAGAACATTTTGATTTTCGTTTAGAACATAGTAAAGATAATATTTACTATATTATTTCTAATATATCAGCAGATAAAATCCAAATATTTAAAAAAGAAAACAGAAATATATTTGAAACAAAAGAGATTATATCAACAAAAGATATTAGTTTATTGGGTGGACCTGTTTACTCATTTAGAATTTATTTAAAATTTAGTAAAAAAGGTTTATCTCCGGTATCATCTATTTTTATAAAAAGACAGAAGACTGATGTTAAGACATTAGCTTTAAGTCTAGATGATGTATATGAAATAGACGTTATAGATAGAGATTCTAATTTAACACTATAACAATATACAATAACATAGTTATCATGAGAACATCAAAAGTATTATTTGGTGGTTCACATCTCCATCATATGACATCATTAGATGAGATAAAACGATTATTAGAACAATTTAAACATATTAGCAATATTAATCTTCCAGAAAAATCTCATAAAAAGGATATTTTAGGAGCACATAATTTCGAACAATTATCAAAAGATAATTATTATGCAATGGCTGTCCCAAACGATATGGAGTTTTATCTATTTATAACTTACTTTGAAAAGAAAAATTATGCTTTTCTTATAAGTAAATATATTACTCCTGGTTTTACACATCCAAAATGTATTGTTTTAGATATAGATTGTAATGAACATTGCCATGATAACACAATTATAGATCTAACGCGTGTTTATGTTACAAAAGGTCGGTTTTTGTTATTGATGACCGATATCTTATATTATAAAGGAAGTAAGGTTACAGACACAGATTACATAAAACATTTAGAAATTTTAGGAGAATTTATGAAGAATGATTATAACGAAAACCTAAAAAAACAGCCTTTTAGATTACAAATAGCAAGACCTTATATTAATTTAATTGAATTAGAAAAAAAAATCAATAGTTTTCCATATAAAGTAGATCGTATTTTGTTTAAACCGTTCAGTACTAAGAAAAAAATATTAGAATATCCTTTAAAAATAAAGAATAATGTAGTATTTGACGACTAACAATAATTTTTGATTTAAAAATGATGTAGATAATTTATGTATAAGTATAAACAACACAACACA
>CEUA01123571.1_pt1 | contig 16543 bp, 17 predicted proteins | sample 361541 | NCBI WGS metagenome assembly CEUA01 (sample SAMEA2623079, study PRJEB7988) | marine metagenome | isolation source: saline water (ENVO:00002010), including
AGAATATTGCCACAATGGATGAGCCACAACACATCACGGAAAATACTTTTGACAGATTTGACGAGGCACAGCGCGACTTGTTTCTTGCATGGCCCCCGCGTGACTGAGATCTTCCTTTAACCTGTTTATCTAAGAGATGAGTTATAGCAACGCCTCAATTTTCTCAACATACTGAGCCTTACTAGCTGCACCAACCTGTGAATCTGCTACTTCGCCATTTTTGAAGAATAGTACTGTTGGCAGGCCACGAACTTGATAATCTGCAGCAATTTTTTGTTCTGCATCGGCATCTAATTTTCCGACTTTAACACGGTCTTGGAATTCTCCAGCTATTTCCTCGATAATGGGGGCGATCATCTTGCAGGGACCGCACCACGTGGCAAAGACATCGACGACAACAGGAACGGAAGCCTGTATTACTTCATTGTCAAAGTTAGTCTCTGTGAATTCCATTAAATCTGCCATTCGGTGTCTCCTAAATATTAGCTGTCGATTTACTAAGAATAGTAGGAATATTTAGCATGTTATTCAATCTGTCAATGGTGAGCGTGTTTTTTTAAGGTTTCGCACAGATTCAAATTGCAATTATCACGTTAATACAATTTTTTGGGGTAGGTTTTGGACTGAGTATTGTTTAGAACAACGAAAATAAAAAAAATGTTGAATATTCGAATATTTTACGTTATCGTGCACGTAATCTGTGATACTGTATGACCATGCCTTTAGGATATGGTCAAATTTGTATTTAGTTCGAAAGGAGGATAAAAAAATGAATTTAAGTATGATGGTATTGTTCTCATTTATTCTTGCATCGTTATACAATTTACAGGCTCAAGACGTTATGGTTTCGTATCCGGACCCTAACCGTTTTGAGGATATTATATCCGTCTTTGAAAAAGAAGAAAAGAAGAAACGTGCACCCCGAAAAGCAATAATATGTTCCGGTTCTTCCAGTATGAGTAAATGGCATGATCAGCTCTATGATGATCTTGCTCCTCTAACGGTAATTCCTCGTGGATTTATAGGTAGTAATTTTAACGATCAAATTTATTTCGCGGATCGCATCTACATACCTTACCGGCCCCGTGCTATAATGCTTTATCAAGGTGAAAATGATATTTCCTTGGGGGCATCTCCAGAACAGGTTTTGATGAAATTTCGTGAATTAGTTCGAGATATCCGTTCGGAACTGCCGCAAGTTCGATTTTATTTTATTTCAATTAAGCCAAGTCCAGGTCGTTGGAAATTATGGCCTAAAATGGAGGAAGCGAATCTGTTGATTGAGAAAGAATGTGCCGAGAATGATTTTCTTCGCTTTATTGATGTTGCGAGTCCAATGTTTGGTAAAGAAGGTAAACTAAAGTTAAATATTTTTGATAAAGACGGCTTACATCTCAACTCCAAGGGATATAAAATATGGCGAGAGGTTGTGAGAAAGGTTATTATCGAAGCTGAATGGCCATACGAATAACGACAATCTGGAGATTGGATTGGAGCAACCAGAACCCGTAGTATTCGGTTTAATTGAACGTTGGAAAAGAGTTTTTACCGACCCGGAGTCCAGTTTTAAATTGGTCGTTGGGCAAGAACGTGCTCAGGATTGGATTCTCCCCATACTGTTGACCTGCTTGGTAGGGATAACCCATTTTTATCTGACCATTGATTTGGTCGATGCTGTTGTAGATCGAACACAATATGGAGAGTTGAATGATGTCCAGAGCAGCCAGCACGAGGAATGGAAAGAAAAAAGTCGTCTATATGGATGGACGCTAATTCCAGTTGGCCATTTTACTTCTCTTGTCTTTATAGCTCTTGTGATTATGGTAATATCGAAATTGGCATTTCAGGCCGAATTAGACTTTCGTCAGGCTCTTATAGCGAAGGCACATGCTACGTTAATAATTATTCCAGAATGGATTTTATTGACGTTATTGATGCTGTGGACTGGGTCCACTGGAATAACACTCGGCCCCGCTATTTTTTTCGATAAAAGTATTATAGATACTTTTCTTGGCAGGGTCTTATTCAATATAAATTTTTTTGATGCTTGGCAGGTTTGGATTTTAAGTGCAGCAATATCTGTTTTTGGTAATATTCAGCGTCGTCGTGCTACAGCAACTCTTGTCATAGTTTGGGTGGTTTGGTTGCTGCTTACTGTAGCCCTGGAGGGAATAGTAGAAAGAATACAGGTTGCTCAACCGATTGCATCCTAACGCGGAAATGGTATATCATTGTTAGGTCGATTTGAAGATATTCTTTCTTCTTATTCACCCTTGATTCAATATGTTTTCGATAATATAGATGGGCACGATCTACAGATTCTTTATACCCAAGTAAATAGAGATTCAAGTAACCGGCCACACCTGACCGAATATGAATATGGCGTAGACGCTGAGAAGTATTTTTATCCTGGAAGCGCTATTAAATTACCTGGGGCATTGTTGGCGTTAGAAAAATTGGCCACGCTCTCAATACCAGATTTAAACCGTGACACCCCATTAAAAATAGGATGTTCGCACGATTCTCAGATTGCAGTTGATGTTGACATTTCTGCTCCCAATGGTAATGCTACGATTGCTCATTATATTCGCAAACTCTTTGTAGTCAGCGATAACGATGCCTACAACCGTCTTTATGAGTGGGTCGGTCAACGTCAATTAAATGAAGGTTTTTGGGCGAAGGGTTATAATGATATTCGTTTAATCCACCGTCTTTCACAATCCATGTCTTTGGAAGAAAATAGGCACACGAATCCATTCGTCTTTTATGCGCTAGGCAATGAAATTTTTCGTCAGCCGAGTCAGTTTAATACAAAAGTCTATACAGCTTCAAAACCTGTATTCAAGGGTGTAGGAGAAGTGGTAGATGGCATTGAAATAAAACAACCAAAAGATTTTTCGGGATCTAATATGATCTCAATTCGCGTTTTACAGGATTTACTAAAGGCCGTCGTTATGCCAGAATGTGTGCCCGTTAAACAGCGTTTCGCCATTTCGGCAGATGATCGAAGGTTCTTGCTGCAGGCAATGTCGATGTTGCCCTTTGAATGTAGTTGTCCGGTTTATGATAGGTCGAATTACTATGACAGTTATGTCAAATTCTTAATGTTTGGTGATTCAAAAAATAATATTCCACCAGAAATAAGAATTTTTAATAAAGTGGGTATGGCTTATGGATATTTGGTTGACAATGCATACATTGTAGATCTCAAAAGAGGGATTGAATTTTTTCTTACGGTTGTAGTTTTGGTGAATAAGAATGGTGTATTTAACGACGATAAATATGAGTATGATCAACTGGGACTCCCATTTCTGTCGCAGGTCGGACGTGCGGTATATGAGTACGAGATCCAGCGAAAGCGCCGTCATAAAGTAGATCTAAATGAGTTTGATATAAGCTATTCCAGATGATATAGCGGAGGAAAAATAATGAACAAGAAGAAAACGCTTCGGGTAGTATTGGTTGGCTGTGGTGGAATGAGTCGTGCGTGGTTAAATGTGGCTCAGGAACGTAGCGATTTACAAATCGTTGGTTTGGTAGATATCGATCTTAAAACGGCTAAGAAACGTGCCCAAGAATATGGATTAGATAATGTGACTATAGACCGAAAGCTGGATCTGGTTTTGTCTGCGACGGAACCAGATATTGTCTTTGATGTGACAATACCCGATGCGCATACCGAAGTAACTGTGGCCGCCCTAAAAAAGGGATGCCACGTATTGGGCGAGAAGCCATTATCAGATTCAATGGTGAATGCGCGCAAATCAATCAGGGCGGCCGAACGAGCGGGGAAAATATATGCCGTTATTCAAAATCGTCGCTATAATGTTCATATCCGTCGGTTGCGGAAATTGGTAGCTTCCGGCGCGATTGGTGATTTGACCACTGTGAATTGCGATTTTTATTTGGGTGCTCATTTTGGTGGATTTCGAGACAGAATGAAGCACGTGCTTCTACTGGATATGGCAATTCATACTTTTGATCAGGCCCGCTTAATTACTGGTGCAGACCCAGTGTCGGTATTTTGTCGAGAATGGAACCCAGTGGGTTCGTGGTATGATTATGACGCTTCGGCAATCTGTATTTTTGAAATGTCAAACGGATTGATCTTTACTTACCGCGGGAGTTGGTGTGCAGAAGGTTTAAATACAAGTTGGGAATGTGATTGGCGTGTTGTCGGGACTCGGGGGTCAGCTACTTGGGACGGGGGTGAATTGATAGAGGCTCAATCTGTTAAAAAGGCAAATCAATTTCATTCTGTGATGAAAGATGTAAATGTACCAGTGCTTGCAAGAAAAGATCGAATCGGTGGTCATGCGGGTCTGATAGATGAATTCATTCACTGTGTTCGGAGTGGGCAAACTCCAGAGACAATATGTACCGACAATGTTAAAAGTCTGGCTATGGTTTTTGCATCTATCGAAAGCGCACAAAAAGGCCGTACAGTTAAAATTAAATACTGAATGATATTTAAGAAGTAAATTCATCAAGTGATTATTTTTTTTATTTCGAAGACCTCATGAATGAAGCGTTTGGCCATAATCTTATATCCCTCAGAATCTGGGTGCAGGTTATCTGGCAGATGCTGAGATAGAGATTCGTCAAAAAGTTTGAGCCCATCAACGTAATAGATATTTTTATCTCCCCGGCGCTGAAAGGATTCGACAGCTTCTTGGATTTCAATACGCATGTCCTTTAATGTCATACCGGCTGAGTTCTTTTCGGTTTCTCTATGATGGCCCCATATAGGTGAGCATACGACGAAGGGTGTGTTCGGATGACCATCCCTTATTGTTGCAATTGTTCCAATAATGGCCGGTCGAAAAGTTCGTAACGTGAGACTTGAACCACCGTAGATATTTATTCCAATTTTGGCGGAGATAAAGTCGGCCGGTCTATCTCGAATCAGTCGAGCGATCATGGGGTCTGCATGACATTGCCCGCCAAAGCCCAATGAAGTCAGATTGAAATTCTGAGCACGAGCAACTATGCCGGGCCATGTAAATGACGGTGAATTTGCAGAGCGACAATGAGAAATAGATGATCCATAAGTGATCCAATGTGGCCTATTGTCATCAGTTCGAATAATGTTCGCGTCCTCTGAAACTGTGATTGCACGCAAGGATACTGGCGTTGAATGTGGTAACCAAATTTCAAAAACGGCTATTTCATTTGGAAGATCACTAAAATGGACTTCAGTTTGGCCGACAGAACATTCAGCAATAGCGTGTAGTGTGTTGTTCATATATAGGTCGAAACTTGCAGTTTCTTTCAATTCTTGAATATGTAAAATAAGAATTCTGGTGTGGATAGAAAAACGTAGTCGAACCCCTGAGGGCATCTCGGCAGGTGTAGCTATAGACGAATCTGATGGAGAGTACAAATCTTTTTCAGTAAAAGGTATTCGCCAAGGTTTTACATAGCCATCACTATATTCTAATGAAATGGCACCACTCCATTTTATATTTTTGTCGGCTGATGAGATCCGTTTCATAGTAGGTATTCCTTTCAAGCAGAGACAGGATGTCTTTAAGTCGTAAAACTAATTTAATTTGATTAGGTTTTTTTGTCAGGGTTTATGGAATTTAAGATGAATACAAAATGCAGATAATAACTACTGGTGACGGTTCACATACTTTGGTTGCTCCATTCCCGGGGGAACACTATCACTCGCTATATGGTGCGGTGAATGAAAGTCTCCATGTTTATATCGAAAATGGTATCGCGGCTCTTACGGGAAGGCACGAAATTTCAATCTTAGAAGTTGGTTTTGGTACCGGGCTGAATGCACTTCTAAGTTTTTATTATGCGCGGTCTCATGATTTGCCTATTCGATATGTAACCCTTGAGAATTACCCTCTTGATATTAACATTGCTAGTAAGCTCAACTATGGATATTTGATTGGGAATGGAGGTTCAGATTTTATTAGGCTTCATAAATTGCCCTGGAATTTCGAAAATAAAATTGAAGACCTGTTCGTGCTAGAAAAAATAGAGACTGCTGTTGAAAATACTCAATACGAGAGTCAATTTGACATTGTTTTTTTCGATGCGTTTGGACCTAGTTATCAACCAGAACTGTGGGTTCAAACTATTTTTAAAAAAATGTACGAGAGTCTTAAGCCGGGTGGAATACTTGTTACCTTTTGTGCTAAGGGGCAAGTTAAGCGAGATATGGCGAGTGTAGGTTTTCGTATTGACGCTATCCCCGGTCCACCGGGCAAACGTGAAATGATCCGTGCCTATAAGGATGTCGAGGCTTGTGCAATTTGAAGTGTGTCGAGGTTTTGGTTTGTCTTACAGTCTTATTTAAATAAAGGATAGTAAAATGAAGGTAATATTGGCACTTTTGCTAATGTTTTCGGAATCTTGGGCCCAAGTTAATATCGAAAGTTTTCGGTCTGAGGATAAGCTTAATGGAGATGTGATGTTGTCACTAAGTTCAAATATTGGAAATGTGGATGCGATTCAAGGAGACGGTGCAGGGAATATAACACTACATACGGATGCGGCTGTATACTTGGCGGTTGTAAAAGGAGGAATGGGATTTCTCGGTGGTCGTCGGTTTGCAAATAGCGGAGTTGCACATTTGCGCTATAGTTTAAAACGTTCTCACGTTTGGCAGCCAGAGTTCTTCGTCCAAGCAGATTACGCAAAATCTCGTCGGTTGGATGGGAGATTCTTGGCAGGTGGGGGAATGAGATGGGTATTGTCCGATGAAAATAGCGTACATGCTGCTGTGGGCAGTGCACTAATGTGGGAACATGAGGCAATTGACACCCAAATCGGAGACAGTCACCCGAGCCGAACGTCACAGTTGCGGTATAGCAATTATGTCAATATGAAAATCAATGGTCGCGCTACTTTTTCTACGACGGTATATTATCAGTTTGCAGTATCTTCCTGGAAAGATATTCGATTATTAGGGTCGGGCGAATTATCTACTCCGATAGTAGGAAACATCAAACAGACCACAACGCTTAATTTTAGAATTGATTCAAAGCCTCCAATGGCAGTAAAAACGTCTGATATTAAGCTTGCAACCAGCTTCGGAATTTCTTTCTGAATGGCTAGGCATTTTTGTTTGTAAAGTCAAAATCAGTGAAGTGTAGATTTTCTCCAACAAATATTCTGTTGACTTAATATCAAATTATTCGCGTCTGGGTTTTATGACGGTTATTCCATCGTCTTCAATCAGAGGTCGATTATATATGTAAGGGGGCTCTAAAACGGCCTGCTGTGCTTCAGTCAATTCCGATACCCAATCGGGTTGATTGGTTTTGAAAGTTCCTCCTGCGAAATGGAGGTATTTTGGGCAATAACGGTATAAAAGAGACCGCCGTTCATGATCAGCCGTCCAAGGTAGCGTTCCGTGCAGGGTAGCTTCATTGAAGATTATTAAATCGCCAGCCTTACACGGGACATTGTACACAACTTCTTGATGGGCATCCCAAGTTGTGATGGGCTCTGGACAAGGAAAATTTGACTTGTGGCTACCGGGGATACAGGCAAAGCCACCATCACCTTCATTTACGTCGGTCAATTGAAATTGGCAAACAATCATACCACATCGAATTACTCCGTTGGTGTATTGATAGTACTGTGAACCATCGAATACGCGGCTAGTTGATCCATGCATAAACAGCCCCTCAGTCCCCTTCCCTCCTGTTAGCATAAACGGGGAATGGTCCATTTTCCAGCCACGTCCAAAGAATGTGTTTAGATACGGAATTAATTTTTTATGAGCGAGTAGGTCACGAAAGGGAAGAGAATGGGGTTTGTCCCATTCTAACATTCCAGTGAAGATCCCTCTTCTCACAGGCCCAAAGGTTTTACCTTTAGGAGCGTGATTAGGATCATCGTAACGTTTGTCCCAATTGGCATCAAAGGATTCGTTGAGCGTGAGAACCTCGTCAGAAGTTAGAAAACTGGGGATTCTAAGAAACCCCTGGAGATCAAAGAGAAATTTTTCTGTTTCATTCATAATTTTTTCAGTCACCATGATTGCGAGTTGTTATTCGGAAAAATAACAATCATGAAATAGTTTTGGCAAATTATAGAAAAGATATTATTCTGGATTTTCCAAGTCCAATAGCCATTTAAGAGTTTCGTATTTGTCAGCGAGTTGATATGTTGGATCACTTAATTCCAAGTGAAACTGCTCGGCAACAATTGGATCGCCAGATGTTTCCAATTCAATCCAATTGTTATAAGTGAGAGCCTTAATAAGAGGTTGTTCGCGCAAGAAAGAAAATAAGGGCTTAAACCACATAGACCAAAGTTGCTCGCTAGTTTTGGGTGTGGTGCTTAAGGGAGTGGAAGCCCCAAGTAAAATGGGATAACCGTTTTCCGATGCAAGGTGTAGTACGGTGTCTGTGGTCTTGTTACGTAATTCTTTGGGAGTATGAACTTCCAAAGACCACCAATCAACATATTCGTCTCCAGGAAAATATTTCATAATACTGGAGTGTCCTTCGCCACTTGAAGTCCAAACTAGTGCAACCTGTCTTAAATTCCATCGATAGCGTATTACTTCTCCAAGGCGTCTCCATGCAGTTTGATACTCTTGTGGGTCGCAGGTGGACCAAATAGTATTGAACTCTGGTGCAAATCGTAATATCGTTGGGCGGCCTATTTGACGCAGTCCAAAACCAAGACCGTCAAGTTGTTCATTTAGAAATCCATCTGAGATCGATTGAGCATAGCATTGGCCATTGGGGTTTAGAATATGTATGTCTATTTGAAGTAGTGAATAGTGATTTTCTCTTGTAAGGAAATCTTGCAACGGTCTGTACCAATCTGATCTCAATTCACCGAGATTGAAGGAAAAAGAAAAATAGGCTGGTTGAGTTCGAGTGGAAATCTTTGTTGCCGAGAGCAATGTGTGACCGGGGTTGGTGCCAAAAAGGATTCGGTTTCCTCGAGGCTCTAAACGTTGAAGGAAATCCACTCGTGGATAAAAGTAGCTGGGGGCCTCTTCAATGCCTTCGTTCGGAAGACGCAGGCATGAACTTAAGAGAGTTACAGAGGAAAGGTAAATTAAAAAAACCATAACTTGGCCATCTCGATGATTTTAGAATGAATCACTTTCTAAAGTTTTAGCCAATGTAGGACTATCAACAAGTTTATGGGACTCCATAAGGTGGATCCAACCAATATGCGACCAAGAAGTTCAGGCCTAGTTTTAAATCTCGTTGATAATAACAGGGCATTAATTGCTGTAGGTAAACAGGAAGCTATGAAAAGTACTTCACGAATCATTCCTTCGGCGGTAATGAGCCAGGCTAGTGTGATACCGATGAGTGGTCCTATTACGACTTTGGCTACAATGCTCCAGAATAAAAGTGTATTATCGCATGTACCTTCGGTATCTATACGTGCTAATTGTACACCGAGTAGTATGATTGCTAGTATTGGTCCTGTTTTACCAACTATTGTCGCCCAGTCTAAGAAAAACAAAGGCACAGAAATTCCAATATACTGTACGATAAGCGCTGCAAATATAGCATAGACTGTCGGTAGTTTGAAAATATTGGCCAATGCTTCAAGGGGTGGTTTACGGCTGCCTGCTGCGATAAATACGCCTAAGGATCCTGCGAAGATATTGCTGTACACAAACAAAAGCATAATAACAGAAAGTCCTTTATCTCCGATTGAAAACATTACTACTGGCAGGCCATAGGAAGCTACGTTAATTGTCGGTATAGATAATGCGATAGCGCTACGGGTTGGTTTATCCCATTTTGCGACGTGAGCCATAAGTCGGACGGCCATTATGCTGATAAAATACATACCTGACTGCCAAGCTAGTACTTGAAACGCCATTTTTCCAGTGATAGGATTGCGTACAAGTGCTGAAAAAATCAGGAAGGGTAAGCAAATATAAAGCGCAATGTCAGCCAGAGAATCGACGTCAATGTGCCGATATTTGGATATCATATAGCCAGTGCCGATTAAAAAAAATAGAGGTGCAATTACTTCAGCTAATAGAGTCATTTTTTGTTGATGAATAGGTCAATTATCCTGTTTGCCAGGATGGTTTGGGATATTAAAAGAACTTTATCTGAGTATTTCTCGATTTATTCCAAATATCTTGCAAAAGCTAATCAAACAAGATGAGGTAAGTGGTCTGATTTTGAAACCTGTATCTTGATGGTTGGAGTAAAATAGCTTTAATAAACATGTTGAAAACATAGGAAAAATTGTCACTCAAAGTAAAATGTGTTTTGCGGAAACACTATTGACAAGGCGTGGAAACTTATAAAGCTTTGTTTGTAAAAGAAAGCGAAGGTTTTTATACTTTCTGATATATATTAACCAAACCGTTAACAAGGAAGGGAGAAATGGCTGCCCCCATCGCCATACAACTGTATACTGTTCGTGACCTACTGGCGAAAAATTTTAAAACTGTCGTTACCCAAATCGCTGAAATGGGCTACGTGGGTGTGGAAACTGCTGGTTTTCCTGGGATAAATGTAGTAGAAGCTTCCGATTTATTTGCGGATTTAGGTTTGCAGGTGTGTAGTGCTCATACTCAGTTACCATATGGTAAGCAGAAAAACCAAGTTATAGAGCTTGCTGATGAGCTCGAAATAACACGTTTGGTTTCCAGTACTTCGCGAGATGATTTTCATAGTATTGACTCGATCAAAGCTTTGTGTGCTCGCTGGAATCAAGCTGCAGAGGTGGCCGATGAGTTTGATTTAGAATTGGGTCTTCACAATCACTGGTGGGAATTTTCCCAGGTAGAAGGCCGAACGGCGTTTGATGTTTTATTGGAGGATTTAGACGAGCGAGTTTTCTTCCAAATTGATACCTATTGGGTTAATACTGGTGGAGGTGACGCTTCAAAAATTGTAGAGACTTTAGGAGAGCGGGCGCCGCTTCTTCATATAAAAGACGGTCCGTGTACACAGGATTCTGATATGGTAGCTGTTGGCGAAGGGGAAATGGATTTTGCGCCTATAATTGAAGCCAGCCATGGTACTAGTGATTGGCTAATAGTCGAATTGGATCGCTGTGAAACTGATATGATGGAAGCAATCGAAAAGAGTTATAATTATCTTGTTGAGCGTGATCTTGCTCGTGGCGCGAATTAACTGTATTGAAAGGTCATGAGGTAAATGTCTAAGAAAGCTTTGATGGTTTGGGGGGGATGGGATGGTCATGAGCCGAAACAGTGTGTAGATGTGTTTGCTCCTATGCTTCAGGACGCTGGGTTTGAGTTGCAGATTTCGGACAGTCTAGATGTTTACAAAGACGAAGACTTGATGTCCGAATTGAATTTAATTGTTCCGGTTTGGACTATGGGACAAATTGAAAGCGAACAGGAGCGTGGGTTGCTAGATGCTGTACATAAAGGCGTTGGTATTGCAGGATGGCATGGGGGAATGGCTGATTCTTTTCGATCGAACACCGAGTATCAATTTATGGTAGGTGGGCAATGGGTAGCCCATCCTGATGGTATAATTGATTATGAGGTGAATATTATTTCTGACGATCCGATAGTTGAAGGGATCCAGGCTTTTAGGATGAAGTCAGAGCAATATTATTTGCATGTAGATCCTGGCAACGAGGTTTTAGCTACGACCACGTTTCGTGGACGTGTCAGTGCTCCCTGGATAAATGGTACTACGATACCAGTTGTATGGAAACGAAGGTGGGGCAGTGGAAAGGTTTTTTATTCTTCTCTTGGGCACGTTGCAAGTGATTTTGAGGTTGAAGAAGCCCGAGAAATACAATATCGCGGATTGGTTTGGGCAGCTCGTTAGAGATATTGTGAATGTAACGTGCACCTACCTCTTTTGTGTTTTTATTTTATCAAGTAATTTTCCCTAAACATAATAATCGAATAGAGAAATAAATAAATATGCGAAGTGTGCTGGTAACGGGAGCGGCTGGCCGTATAGGACGGGTATTATGCGAAGGATTAAAGGACACGTATTTATTGCGTCTTGCCGATTGTGTTCAAATAGAAGATCCTGAAGTGGCCGATATCCATGTTGCCGACGTGAGAGAAGTAAAAGAGATGCAGAGGATCTGTGAGGGGGTAGATTCCATAGTTCACCTTGCAGGTGAACCAAGTACGGGATCTTCTTGGCCCGTAGTATTAAAAGCGAATATAGAAGGGACGTATGGGATTTTTGAGGCAGCAAGGTTAGCCGGAGTAAAGCGAGTCATTTTTGCCAGTAGTAATCATGCAACAGGTTATTATGAAAAGGAATCAATCTACACAAAACCTGACATGCTTGCTCGGCCCGATAGTTTGTACGGAGTCAGCAAGGCGTTTGGTGAAGACTTGGCGCGATTTTATGTCGATGAGTATGGCCTTAAGGCGTTTTGTTTGCGGATCGGGTCGTTTCAGCCAAATGACTCAGTCCTGAATCGTAGTTCCGACCGGATACTTTCTACTTGGCTGAGTCATGGAGATATGGTTCAGCTTATCCAATGCTGTTTAGAAGCAGATAGTACTGACTTTGGAATATATTATGGGATTTCAAATAATACTCGTGCGTATTGGGACATCCAGAATGCACGCGATGAACTTGGTTACTCACCTGAAGATGATGCTGAGAATTTTCTTTGAACTTTAGACTGTTTGTTTGCATTATTTCTTGTAATTATCGATTAAGTTAATCTTTTAAGGATTCTATCTGTTTCTTGAGTTCTTGTTTCCGCCAAGTGTAAATTTTACAGGTATTGGAATAATTGATGGAAAATCAGGCTTTTGAGCCAGATCTACTTCGAAAACTCAGAAAGTTTGACACGCCGACTGTCTGTAATGCCATAGAATTATTCAATTTACGATCTCGATGTGATGGTTACATGGATCGGAGAATCAAGGCCTGCTTCTCAGGAATGGAGCCCATAACAGGATACGCTGCTACGGCGACCTATCGAGCTTCTTCATGTGCGGTAGGTGATGTCTACTCAACGATAGACAGACAAGTAGCTACTTTTAATCAGTTGCCGGGACCTCCGATAGTTGTGTTTCAAGATTTAGATTGTCCTGCTGTCGCTGCTTCCTTTGGTGAAGTAATGTGCTCAGTTTATAAAAATTTCGGTGCCGTGGGATTGATCACGAGTGGAGCTGCTCGTGATTTATCCCAGGTGCGTAGGCTGAATTTTCCGACTTTTTGTGACGGTACTATTTGTTCCCATGGTTATGGGCACATCGAGGATTTAATGATAGAGGTTTGTGTCGGCGGCGTAGATGTAAATGCTGGTGATTTGTTACATGCCGATGAGAATGGGGTCGTTTCTGTTCCAAGAGAAATTGTTGGAGAGTTGGTAGATGTATGCTCAGAATATTGTAAGGCAGAAAACATTGTGATAGGCTACGTAAACGATTTCAAAAATTTGAAAGCCAGCAATCACGATGGAGTATTGCCTGATTTGGCATTCGATTCGAAACTAGAAGGGCTCATTGAGGCACGTCATGCCTGCGCCGAAGAGTTGAATGCCTTGAGCAGACGTGTATCAAAAAGTAATAGATAAATTTTGGCATTTTTCTTAAAACTATAAACTCCAAAAACTCCAAATGCTTTAGTCTTGAAATGGATCTTATAACAGGTTATAGAATCTTAAGTTCGTTAGTAAACCGAACCTTCTTAGATCCTTCTTCTATTTGACCTATTACGTAAGAGTGATGACCTTTCGACTCTAAATGACTTTTAACAGGGCCTACATTTTCTTTTGCGACAATCAGGACTAATCCAACTCCCATATTAAACGTGCGCATCATATCTGTGGTGTCTAGTTGGCCGCGGTGGTGTAAGACTTTGAAGACGCTAGGTATTTTTATTTTCGACAAGTCTATTTTTGCATCCAAACGATCAGGGAGTACTCTTGCAACATTATCATGTATACCACCACCGGTTATGTGTGCCATTCCGTTAATTACTTCGGAATTGAATAGTTCGGAAAGTCCTTTGTAGTAGCATTGGTGTGGCTTTAGTATGGCTTCAAGAAATGACGTGCCATCCACAGTCAATTCGGCTAAGTCGGGTTGTGCGTCTAGTAACGCTCTTACAAGCGTATAACCGTTAGTGTGGAGACCGTTTGATTCAATTGCAATTATTTGATCACCCGATGCAATGAGCCGACCATCTATGATGGCGTTTTTTTCAGCGACTCCAACTACACTAGCTGTGAGGATATAGATTCCGGGTGCTACCACTCCAGGTTGTTCGGAGGTTTCTCCTCCTGTAAGAGTACATTTTTGCTCACGGCAAGCTGAAGCCATTCCATCAACAATTCTAGTGACAACTTTTTTTTCTAATTTTCCACAAACGATGACATCTTGTACAGAAAGAGGATGAGCCCCCATGACTATGATATCGTTGATAAGGTGATTGACAAGATCATAGCAGACTGATTCGTAACGGCCATGAGCGAACGCAAGTTTTTGCTTAGATCCAGGTTCCTCGCTTTTTAATACCAACACAGGATGTTCATAGTCTGGGAATTTACCATCGAATAACGTTGCAAATGCACCAATTTTATTAAGAACTCGTGCATCTTTGGTTTCGAGACTACCTGCCATTGCTTTTTTTGCGGCGTCGGCATTATCTATGTCAACGCCAGTAGCTGCGTAGGTAAGTTTTCCCAAAAGGATCCTTTCTGTGAATCATGATCTGATGTTATTTTACTCTGAAACAAAATAATCAGAGGAGAAGGGGATAGGCAATACATAGAAAAATTCTTGTGGAAAAAATGAGTCTCAATCAGTCATGCAGCAAGAGCGATTGAGGTTTTTGATATTTAAACTGTACGGGAATAGAATGGAATATTAATTTTTCATCTATTAATACAACATATTGTTTTTTTTGATGTTGAAGGATACTTGACAGTAGAAGGGGTTTGTTTAAAATATAGCTTTGCTCTGGTTAACATAGGGGCTTGATGTTCAATACTACTATATTGTAGGTTGATAGTATGGTCATTCGTTTGGGATATGATATTTGGGGAGATTGAAGATCGGAGAAGATGCTCTATCGTTTTAAATAGGAATATTTTGACTGAATAACGTTGAGCCTTTTCTTGATTAGGAAATTCAGCGTATCAATTTAAAAGCTAAAGGGGCCGTTGTCTTTGGATAGGCTTAAGAAATGGAGAAGATGGTAACATGATGGGAGCAAGGGTGAAAGCGCCTTTTGAATGGGAAGTGCAAGAGATTGAAAAGCCCCAATTAGGTGACGGCCAAATGTTGGTTAAAATGGAACAAGTAGCTATCTGCGGAAGTGATTTTCCTGATTATTGTGGCGTTTGTCCAGAATATCCTCTTTTAACCGGAGGATCTGGACATGAAGGTATTGGTCTCGTTGAGACGTGTCCCTCTGGAGAATATAAACAGGGAGACCGTGTATTGCTTTGGGGGTTTGCTCGTGAGCGGGGTCTTTTTCAGGAATATGTTCCAACCCGAGATAAGGGTTTGCTCCGATTGCCTATGGATCATCCAAGAGAAAAGATTTTGATGAGTCAATTGCTGGGTACGGTATTACGTTGTTTCCGGAAGTTGGGAAATATACTTGATCACAGGGTTGTAGTACTTGGCCAGGGCCCAGCAGGGTTACTTTTTACGGGGGTATTAAGAAATCTTGGCGCTAAACAAATTATTACTGTGGACCCTCTGGAGTACCGATTGAAAGTTTCTAAAGAGATGGGTGCTACAGAAACAATAAATCCCGAAAAAGAATCTGTAGTCGAATCTGTAACAGATTTAACCAAAGGGGAGATGGCCGATTTAGTAATTGAGGTTGTAGGAGGTGAAGAAACATATGGTCAATGTTTGGATATAGCACGTCGTTTTTCAACAGTTGTATGTTTTGGTGTTCCGGATAAAGAGAATCATGCTGGGGTTATTAAATTGCCTATGATGGAGATGCAGCGTCGTGAATTGAAATTGGTTTTATCGGTAAATTATGGGGATAACCCTTATGATGATTATGCTTTGGCTCTTGACTGGATAACACAAAAGCGTCTTGACGTGGGACCATTGGTTTCGCACATCCTTCCATTTGAACAGATACAAAGAGGTTTTGAACTTGCCGTAGACAAGCCACCTGCAGATGAAGCGCTAAAAGTCATTTTACAGTTTTAGTTATTTTTATTTCAGTCTTAAGATTTTCTGAAAAGGTTTTGATTCCAAGTAATCCATGTTTTCTTCACCCTTTTATATGCAACTTTTTGAGAGGTGCTATTGCATTTTGATCTGGCTATAATCACGGCGACGCTATTTGAGCAAGATCTATTACGTCGAAAAATGGTAGACGCGGTCTTGTTTAAAGAAGCTAGGAAATCTTGTGTGTCTGGTGTGTTGGGTGAATTAAATGTGCTGTTGGTTGAAACGGGAATCGGGGCAGTAAATTGCTCGCATATGCTTACTCATTTGTTGCAAAAGTATGATGTATCCCAAGTATGGCAAATAGGAGTTGGAGGAGGGTATCCTCAAAGTGGTCTATCAATTGGGGATATTGCCATTGCCAGTGTGGAACACTACGGAGACATAGGCGTGCGGATGGCTGAAGGGTGGGTAGAGCTC